>Ga0207706_10001040_pt1 | contig 28167 bp, 25 predicted proteins | sample KBSC53metaG_FD_184318 | JGI IMG/M metagenome (GOLD analysis project Ga0207706, IMG submission 184318) | Corn rhizosphere microbial communities from Kellogg Biological Station, Michigan, USA - KBS C5-3 metaG (SPAdes) (version 2) | ecosystem: Host-associated > Plants > Roots > Rhizosphere > Soil ... | reverse complement strand
ACATCGGTGAACTGGAAGCTGTCGACAACGATTCCGGCATCGTTGGAGAAAGCGCCGGCCTTAACGATGTTCATTCCCCATGCAGCGAGAGCGCCAGCGACATCGGCAAAGAGACGGCTGCGATCGCGAACGATCACAGTGAGATCGAATAGCTGGCGATGGGGTCTGAGGTCAAGCTGGACGGGGTCTTTGTCGAGGTTTGCAGCGAGTTGGAAGTGATTCCGGATGTACTCGGGAAGTCGAGTTTGCAGGTAGCGCTGAGGCAGTCCTTCGAGAAACTGCTTGAGCTCGTCGTACTGGGCGGCGGGAACCATGGAGCGGATGCGATTGAGCAGCGTGGGGTCGATGGCGGAGTGGTATCGGACCTCGTCGACGCTGCGGTCCATGAAGTTGGCCGTGGCCATGTAGAGCTGCCAGAGGTTTTCGGCCTTCCACGGAGTGAGCGCTTCGGGATTGACGGCCTTGATGTCCGCGTAGGTCATCAGGGTAAGCATCTTGAGGATAGCCGGACTGCCGATCTTTTCGGAGAAGGCGCGCACGTTTTCCTGGTCGAAGATGTCGCGCCGGAGAGCGTTGGACATTTCGAGATGCATGCGGATTAGTTTAAGCACGGCGTCGCGTTCTTCGGTGTCGAAGTCAAGGCGCGCGAGGAAGCTGTCGGCGAGTTCGACGCTTTGTACAGCGTGTTCTCCGGTGCGACGGCCTTTGCCGGTGTCGTGAAGAAGCAGGGCGAGGAGAAACAGATCGAGGCGATCGATCTCAGGCAATAGCTGCGCGAGGCGTTGTTCATAATCGTGCGCGGGCTGGCGCAGGCTGTGAACGTTGTCGATGGTGAGGAAGGTGTGCTCGTCGACGGTGTAGCGGTGATAGCTGTCGCGAATGACAAGCGCGTCGATCCCATGGAATTCCGGGATCAGCATTTCAAGGACGCCGAGCGCATGCATGGTGCGGAGTGCATGCGCGGCGTGGGGACCGAGCAGGACTTCGCGGAGGGCGTTCCAGAGATAGGGGCCCTCGGGAATGTGGATGGCGAGGGCGGGCAGGGCATCGGTGATGCGGTCTTCAGCGGCCTGGGAGAGCGCGTATCCGTGCGTGGCCATCATCGAGAAGATGCGCAGAATGGCGGCGGTGTCGCTGAACTGCGCGCCGGGAAGGATGTCAATGCGGCCCTGGTCAAGGATGAAATCGGTGCCGGCGATGGGAGTGCGACGGCGGCGGAACTGGCGGTAGAAGCTGACGGGAGCGGGAAGGTGCTCCATGAGCAGGGCTGCGCGCCGGTAGATGACGCGGGCGTGGCGATAGTAGGTGCGCATCCAGTAGGCGGGGTCGGCGGTGCCGCGCGTCTCGAGTCCGATGGAGTTGGCGGCTGCTTCGTCTTGTGATTGCCAGTCGAGCGTGTTGTCGTCTCGGCCGTGGCGGAAGTGAAGGAAACATCGGGCCGCAGCGAGGAAATCGAAGGCGGCTTCGGCATCTCCGCGGGCGCTCTGGAAGACTCCGCCGCGCTGGCGGGGCCACTCCTTGGTTTCTTTGAGGTGAAAGAGGAGGGCGAACCAGACGGCGAGGTGGTAGTCACGGAGGCCGCCGGGAGAGTCTTTGAGGTTGGGCTCGAGATGGAAGATGGTGTTGCCGAACTTGGAGTGGCGGGAGCGGGCAATCTCGCCCAGCTTTTGGGTGATGGTATTCCACTCGCTCAGGACGAGGCCGGGGAAGACGACCTGATGGAGCTGCTGGTAGAGGGGAAACTGACCGGCAAGGAAGCGGCGGTCGAGGGTGGCCAGGGTGAATTCAAGGTTGTCAGGATCGAAGCGGCCGGCTTCTTTGACGGTGCGCGAGCTGGGGCTGGCGCGAAGGCCGATGTCCCACATGCCCTGGATGATGGCACGGACAGCATCTTTGGTCTGCTCCTCTGTCTTTTCGTCGGAGAAGGCAAAGAGCACGTCGATGTCGGAGTAGGGGAAGAGGTCCTTGCGTCCGTACCCGCCGAGGGCGAGGAGAGAGACGTTTTGCGCGGCCTGGCCGGCGAAGGCTCTGCGCCACATTTCAATGAGGATACGGTCGACCACGGCGGAGCGGCGGCGGATGGCTGCGGTGCCGTCTCCGGTTCGCTCACACGTCTGGCGGACAAGCGCCATCTCCCGAAGATACTGGTCCCGTAGATCGTCAACCGCGAGAGCGACTGGATTCATGTGAGTAGTTTTTGGGTGGTTCGCCGAAGCCTTAATGATGTTTTAACAGAATAAGCGATTTTCCCGGGAGTTTGGCGGAATTGGTGGATGGGGAGGAAAAATGGCGGAGTGGATTGAGCAGTGAGCTGTGAGAACGCAGGGAGAGGAGCTGCGCCGGGGACGACGGGTGAGGCGCTAGCCGTTCTCGACGCGGGACTTTATATCCGAGTACGCCGCGTGGATGAGCCCGGTTAGCGCCGCGGCGTTTGTGGCTGTTCCGGGTTTCAGCTTCACGTGGCGCATAAACTTGCCGGCGCCCTGCAACAAGCGGGCCGGGTCTGGCAGCGATGCTCCCTGAAAGAACCCCACGTTTACGTGCGAGGTGAATACATTGACGCAGCCGAACGGGGCGTCTCCCAAACACGCGGTCGGACAGCCATCATGCAAAAGCTCCCGAACTTCGTCCCCGCATTTTCGCATCACCTCGAACCAATGATGCGCGATGGCCGCCAATTCGCCGGGATGGTTTTTTATCCACGCATCGATAGCGGGGTTGTGTTCGACAGCGCCGTTGAATCGTAGCAATTCTGTTTTCATCGTGGGATCAACCGCGGATTCTTCGACTCGATGGGCTTCGCTTCTCATGAACTTCCTCGATGGATTCCCATATTTACCGATCCCTCAGGGGCTAAAGCCCAGCTCCTCTTTAGGCGTGTTTTCGGCACGTCTGAAGTCGTGCCCTGTTACAAAGCTGGCTCGCTTGGCAGGTTGCCGACTGATGCGGGCTGAAGGCCGTACCCTTCATGCTGCGAGCTGAGTGGCAGGGGCTGAAGCCTGGACTTTTTGGGTGATGATGGATTTTAGCTGGAACATTTGCCTTCATGCGTTGACCTGTCGCCCTGATGCGCAATCAGCATTCCTTTCTTTTGGATTCAGGACAATATATCCGGAGTTTCTTGAAGGAGCAATTGTCGTTTTTCCGACTAACTGATGATCGAGTCTGACAGTCCAGGAGGACCGCGATACGATTAGGCAGTCCACTGGAGGCTCGGCATGATTCCCAAGTCGGAAGGAGTCCTCGAGTCATCTCTGTATGTCACTGATGTGGCCGGCTCAGCTCGGTTTTACGAGAAGATCTTCGGATTTCGCATTATCAGCGATTTCGGGGAACGCGGATGCGCAATGCAAGCCGGCGACAAGCAGGTGCTGCTGCTATTCAAGAAGGGTGGCTCGCGCCTCATCCAATCGCCGCACGACGGCGACGGCGAACTGCATGTCGCGTTCGCGATTCCGGCTTCAGAGCTGGCACGGTGGGAACACTGGCTGGCGGAGAACGGAATCGCAGTGGAAGAGAAGCGCACGTGGGAGTTGGGCGGTGTGAGTGTTTATTTTCGCGATCCGGACCGCCACCTGCTAGAAATCGCCACGCCCGGTGTCTGGTCGATCTATTGATGCGGTGGCTGAGCGCCTTGGCCATAATGCCCCAAGCGGCGGCGATATTTTGTTGCCAGGGGGTTCGGCGGTGTTGCGAATCGGAATTGAATTTTGTACGAATCGGAATATGATGACGGAATCGTGATGATGATTCGCTTCTCCTCTGTCTTCCTGATGAGCCTCTAAGGCTCGCACTCGCTGCTTGCGGGTGCTCTAGCGTGCCGCTCTTGCGGCCGAGGACAGTGCTTTTGCGCAGACAAAGAGGAGATTCCCATATGCGTTCAGGCGAAGAGACGCATCGCGTTTTGAGCGATGCCGAGACAAAGCAGTTTGTTCACCAGGGGTTCGTGAAATTGGAAAACGCATTTCCGTCAGAGACCGCGGCCGAAGCACGCGCGATTCTTTGGAGTGCGACCGGTTGCGATCCCGACGACAGAAAGACGTGGACTCGTCCAGTTATCCGGCTCGGAGACTTTGCGCAAGAGCCGTTTCGCCAGGCAGTGAATGCTTCTGTTTTGCATGCTGCGTTCGACCAATTGGTTGGCGTGGGCCGATGGGTTCCGCGAGAGAGCCTTGGAGGATTCCCAATCCGATTTCCGCATCCCGACGACCCGGCAGATACGGGCTGGCATGTGGACGCGAGCTTTCCGCCCGATCAACCAGCCGCCTCGCCCGGATCGTATCTCGATTGGCGCGTCAACCTGCGATCTAAGGGACGAGCATTGCTCATGCTGTTTCTGTTTTCTGACGTTAGCGAGAACGACGCACCGACACGGATTCGCCTGGGATCGCATCTGCGAGTTCCACCGTTACTGGCTCCAGCTGGAGAAACCGGCTTGGCGATGATGGAACTGAGCCTTGCAGCCGCGCGCGCGACCGAGGCTTTGCCCGAGGTGAGCGCAACCGGAAGGGCGGGCACGGTGTTTTTGTGCCATCCATTCCTCGTGCATGCAGCACAAGTTCACCATGGAGGAACTCCGCGTTTTCTTGCGCAACCACCGCTTTTCCCTCGGGCGCCCTTAGAACTATCGAGGAGCGATGGCAACTACTCGCTGGTCGAACTGGCGATTCGTCTTGGGCTCGACGACGGGAGGCCCGCATGAAGCGCACCCTGCAACCTGCCCACGATATCCTGAACCGCCTCGACCTGCATCCGGTTGATATCTGCTAAACGGCGCTGTGGTTTAATGGTCGGACGTTAGAAAACGACCTTAAAAGGAGTCAACATGCCCACCATCACAACCAAGGACGGCACAGAGATCTTCTACAAGGACTGGGGTTCAGGCCAGCCCATCGTGTTCAGCCATGGATGGCCGCTGTCGGCCGATGATTGGGACGCGCAGATGCTGTTCTTTTTGCAGCGAGGGTATCGCGTCATTGCCCATGATCGCCGCGGACACGGACGGTCCACCCAGACCGGCGACGGGCACGATATGGACCATTACGCCGATGACCTGGCCGCTCTCACGTCTCATCTCGATCTGAAAAATGCTATTCATGTCGGGCATTCGACGGGTGGAGGCGAGGTGGCACATTATCTGGGTCGGCACGGCGAAAGCAGGGTGGCGAAGGCAGCGCTGCTTTGTGCGGTGCCACCGCTGATGGTGAAGACGGCCGCCAACGCGCTCGGCCTTCCGAAGGAAGTGTTTGACGATCTGCAGAAACAACTCGCAGCCAATCGGTCGCAGTTTTATCGCGATCTGCCGACCGGGCCTTTCTACGGATATAACCGGCCGGGCGCGAAACCCTCGGAGGCTGTGATCCAGAATTGGTGGCGGCAGGGCATGATGGGCGGAGCGAAGGCGCATTATGACGGCATCGTGGCTTTTTCGCAGACCGATTTTACCGAGGACCTCAAGAAGATTACCGTTCCGGTGTTGGTGATGCACAGCGAAGACGACCAGATCGTTCCTTATGCCGCGTCAGGGCCGCTGTCGGCAAAGTTGCTGAAGAACGGCACGCTGAAAACCTACAAGGACTTTCCGCACGGCATGCCCACTACACACGCGGAGACGATCAACGCTGACCTGCTGGCGTTCATCAAGGGCTAGGGATGTTGCCTGCTTAGCGCAGCAGTTGCAAGAGCGTCTCGGATCGGGAGTCGCGTGCACCATTGGTGCGGCACCGTTTGCCCGGACAGCGGGACCGGCGATTGCGCTGGTTCCGCTGTCCGTTTTTGGCACAGCACCGCCCGCTTGTGAACAGCGCTGACCCTGTTTCCTGGCCATTCACGCTCGGCGGCCTTGGGCTGCGACCGCGCTTTGCACCGCGGCCGCGTGGCCTGCATTGGTGGGAGGCCGCTCTGCTTCTTACATCCGGCTGGTTCTGCGATTGGCCCGGAGCATGCTTTCTCTGACGTGTGGCACTAATCTCAAATTCACGTCCGGAGAACTCCATGACCATGACATCCCTTCGTCAACTTCTCGTCGTCTTTCTGTTCACTGGCACAATGTGGGCGGCTACTGATCCCTTCGCCGGGACGTGGAAGCTGAACCCGGCAAAAAGCAAGCTCACCGATCAGATGAAGGTCGAAGCGGCCGGCCCCAACAAATACACCTTCATCTTCTCTGGCGACAATAAAGAGACCATCGTCGCCGACGGCACCGATCAGGCCGGTATCTTCGGCACTACGTTTGCGGTGACTGTTCTGTCTCCTAATCAATGGAAGCTTGTGCGCAAGACCGGGGGCCACATGACAATCTCGGCCATCTGGGATCTCTCCTCGGACGGGAACACGCTGACGGACAACTTCACGGGCTATCGGGCTGACGGGTCTACGAGCAATCTTGTCTACAAGTACACGCGAACTGCCGGCGCGTCGGGCTTTGCGGGCACATGGGAGAGCGTCTCCGAGCAGGTCAACTCCTCCTTCGAGATGCAGGTGCAGACCTACGAGGACGACGGTCTCTCATTTATCAATCCAGCGCAGAAGATGACGAAGAATATAAAGTTCGATGGCAAGGACTACCAGGCGCAGGGACCGAATCTGCCGGCGGGTTATGCGCCTTCAGGCCGACGCGTGAGCGATCGCGCGGTCGAGCTGACAGACAAGATCGACGGTAAGGTTCTGGATACACAGCAAGTCGAGGTCTCAGCGGACGGTAAGATACTCACAATTACCACACATATTCCCGGCCAGGCCAAGCCCAACATCCAGGTTTTCGAACGCTAGATAGGCGGCACGTTTCGCGATACGAATGTCCGAAACGTCGGACTGGCATAATCTGATGTGACTGCTCAGCGAATCATTCGGGACGGGTTTGAAGAGCCCGTGGCTCCGTGTGTGCCTACCCCTGATACTTCTTACAGTTCAAATACGCCTCGTGATCTGTTCCACTGACAGCGAATGATGACGATGACGATTCGTCCGCGATCAAACAAGATTCCCCAATAATGATGTAGTCATATTTGAATGCTGTAGACCGCGAGCGAATTCCCCTTGGCATCAGGAGGTATCCACTTTGGCTGCTGACGATCCTGTCATTGAACCAGGACACGAGACGATCGACACTCCACCTTCAGACGCTTTCGTCTTCTTCGGTGCTTCGGGAGACCTTGCTTACAAGAAAATCTTCCCGGCCCTACATAATATGGTTCGCCACGGCACGTTGAATGGGCCCGTGATCGGTGTTGCAAAAAACGGGTGGGGAGTTGACCAGCTTCGAGAGCGTGCCCGCGCCAGCATTCACGAGCACGGTGACGGCGTTGAAGATGCTGCCTTCCAAACACTGCTTCAGATGATGCATTACATCGACGGAGACTACGAAGACCAGACGACCTTTACCGCATTGCGAAAGGAACTCGGTGATGCCCGACGGCCTGCCCACTATCTGGCCATTCCGCCGAGCCTGTTTGGTGTTGTTACCAAGGGCTTGGAATGTAACGGATGCGCATCCGATGCGCGCATCATCCTGGAAAAGCCCTTCGGTCGAGATGTTGCTTCAGCGAAATCACTGAACGCAACGCTTCACGCGACATTTCCCGAATCTCAGATTTTTCGCATCGATCACTTTCTAGGCAAAGAGACGGTGGCAAATCTGCTGTATTTCCGGTTTGCAAACACTTTCCTTGAACCGATCTGGAACCGGAATTATGTGCTAAGCGTGCAAATCACGATGGCTGAGCAATTCGGCGTGGGAGGGAGAGGCAAGTTCTATGAGGAAGCAGGCGCCATCCGCGACGTGATTCAGAATCATTTGCTGCAAGTTGTGGCATTGCTTAGCATGGAGCCGCCGAATTTGATGTACTTCGATTCGATTCGAGATGAACAGGTGAAAGTATTCAGAGCAATTCCACCCTTGAAACCTTCGCAACTCGTGCGCGGACAATTTCGCGGCTACCGAGATGAGCCGGGGGTCGCGCCGAACTCCGAAGTGGAGACCTACGCGGCGGTGCGCCTCGAAATAGACTCCTGGCGGTGGGATGGTGTTCCGTTTCTGATTCGAGCGGGCAAGTGTTTGAAGACGACGGCTACGGAAGTCATTGTAAAACTGAAGAGGCCGCCGATGAAGCTTTGCCTGGAGAATAACTATTTCCGGTTCCGTCTCGGCCCGGATATCTCGCTAGCGGCCGGACTGCAGGTGAGAAATCCCGGCATGCGGGGGACGACAAGGCAAATCGAACTGGCTGCCGTGGATCACGCATTGGGGGATGAAGTGGAAGCCTACGAGCGCCTGCTTACGGATGCGATGCGAGGCGACGCTTCACTTTTCGTGCGGGAAGATGCAGTCGAGCGCGAGTGGGTGGTGGTGCAAGACCTGCTGGGGAACGTTGTTCCAGCGCACGTTTATGAGCCGGGATCGTGGGGGCCGAAGGAAGCAGATGCGCTCGCGGCCGATATCGGCGGCTGGCATGACCCTGCTTAATAACCGCACCTTACTCCACCAGCCGGTGGCAGGGGAAATCTCGGCGAGGCCTGAAATCAGGATCTTCGATCCTAGTAGGCGGCAAGTTTGGGACCCGCTCCCTGCGGGCATCCGGCCGTTTGCGGAAGGATGCCGAGGCTCGTTACAAGTAACTTAGCCAGGCCCAATCGCGATGCCGGCTGCGGAGTTTCATGAACCACAGACAAGGCATGTAAAGAAGGGCGACCGCTAGAATCCACACGGCGTAAACAAACGGCAGACCATGGCCATACCCAGGCGGTTTCTGCGCGAAGTCGGCGATCACGGTGCCGTGCCAGATGGTCTGGTGAAAGGCGAGGGCGGCAAGGTTCGCCAGGATGTGAACCAGGTAAATATGCAGGAGATAGTAAAACAGCGGTACCCTGCCAAACACCATAAGAATCCTACTCAACCCGCTCGCGGCTTTAGCGCCGTCAAGCAATCCGAGCAGAATGAGTGCCGGCCCGAGCGTCACCAGCAGGTAGTCGAGAGAAGGCGGATACTTCAGCACATTGAAGAATGAGATCACCGTCAACGAAAGCGTCGGTTGAACGCTCCACGGGCCGGCAGAGTACGGGTATCCGAATGACAGGCCGGCAATACCATTTCCGTAAACATTGAGCCCCCGGAGCAAAAAGAACAGCACCGTCGCACCGATCCCGAGCGTGAGGATCCATCTGCGCCGGTCAGGACGGAGCATGAGGGCTCCAAAAGCAAAACCGACGGCCATGACGCCGACCCACGGAATCAAGGCGTATCTCACGGTGAAGGAAAAATCAGCAGTAAGGGGAATGCGGCCACGCGAATGGAGAAGAATCCATAACCAGGAGAGACGCCCGAACGACGCTGGATTGATGCCGTCGAGCAGGTTGTGAGTGGCAATCATGCCCAATCCCAGAACCGCAATCCAGCGCACCGGAAGCCGCACGATCAGCGCCATTGCAACCATGCTCCAACCTAAAATCCAAATCACTCCCGCCTGCGCCCAGGGGACAAAGCCCCACGCGAAGTCAACGACGGTGAGTTCGAGGAACACAAGCCATAAACCACGCGTGAAGAGGAAACGGGAGACCTGAGGGATTGACTTTCCGTGGCTGGTGGAGAGAAATGCGCCCGTGCCAGCCAGGAAAGCGAATACCGGTGCGCAGAAGTGAGTGATAAAGCGGGTAAAGAAAAGCGCCGGGTAGGTGTGTGCCATGTCTTCAGGCGCAAACCGCACGTAAGAGACGAAGTCCCGGGTGTGATCCAACACCATGATGGTCATGACGAGTCCACGCAAGATGTCTACGGAAACAAGCCGCGGAGCTTGCGCAGGGAATAGAGGGGCGTTCGGGCCTGCTTCGGAGCCCGCCAAGGAAGGAGCAGTCACCATGCTCCACCTCTACAAACGCACGTGGATCTTCCGCCCATATTCCTCCGCGGCAAAGGACTGAGCCGCCTGGTTGGGGCTCTAAGCTAGATATCGTATTGGGATTGCAAAAGACGACATGGGCACACGAGAATTCCTTGCCCGATTCGAGATTATTAGCCGATAGTGGACTACTCGTCCCTTTCTCAAATGTCGCCTCAAAGTCGCACGCTGGACCGGCTCGACCTGCTGTGATTGAGGCACTGTCGAAAATTTGTCTACTTCCGTGTGAGCGGTGATTCGACCGGAACTTAGAATTTCATATGGTCGAGCCAGGGAAAGTTTCCTCACAGATTGAAAGCCGTGCTGACCAATGAGTATACTGGCGCGCACACTCGTCACAAGGAGGCGTCGCATTCGGTGCAAACTTCTTATCTGCTCTGTTACGTTCTTCGCGGTGGCTTCCCCCCTGCGTGCTCAGGAATTCGACAAGCTGAAGGAGGCGTATAGCAGAAATCACGTCTTCGAGCTGAGGAACGCAGTGCATCGGTCATCTGTTCCCGAGTTCTACAAAGCAGCGGTGGAAGCCTCTGCGAATCAGGTCGAGCTGGCGGTAAACCACCTGCGTTCGATCATCGCGGCTTCACCTCACTCAAGTGACGCCGATGATGCGCACGACCTCCTTACGAACCTCTTTTTTCGCAATGGCCTTTATCGGGATGGCATGAAGGAGATCGAGTCGACGCTGAAGGAACGCCCTGAAGCCGCCGATGCAAAGAACATGCTTCCTCTCGCGACAGCCCTCGGCGCGATGCCACAAATGATGGTCGTGTCGCGGAAGGCATCCAAACTGGATACTGAACCGGGAAGCACTTTCCTTCCGCTGAAGTTGAACGGCAAGGACGCACGTTTCTTCTTCGATACCGGTGCGAGTATTTCGGTTCTTACCGAATCTGAAGTGAAAGAGCTCGGCTTAGCCGCTCAGACGGTTAACAGCACGATGGGCGACTCGAGTGGAAAGGGTGTCACGGGGTTTCGGGTTGCGCTGGTGAACAACGTCGTCATTGGGGCCCTGCATCTTCGAAACGTTCCCTTTCTCGTTCTCTCCGACGACGGCGGGCCCTGGAACAGTCTCCCTCTCAATCGGAGGGGCATCATCGGACTGCCGATTCTCCTAGCGATGCGCACGCTCCGCTGGACACCAACGGGATTGTTCGAATTTGGCTTTCCCTCGCAGGTGCTGCATGTAGCGACCTGCAATATGCTCTTTCACAACTCCAATCCTGTCATTGACGTTCGAGTCGAGGGTAAACACCTGGACTTCACTCTCGACACAGGGGCGATCGATACGGACCTTAATCCGCCCTTCGCAAAAGCGCTTCCTGCATTGATGAAAACCGGCACTCCGGAGAAACGCACGATCGAGGGTGTGGGCGGAATCAACGAAGGCGACTCCATTCTCTTGCCCTCCGTTTCCTTTCAGATCGGTGCTCACCTGGTCGTATTGAGTCCGACTCACGTTTTTACGGAGCACGGTAATGGAACCTGGGCCGCGGGCAACATGGGGATGGACATGCTGAAACAATCATCCGCATTCACCCTTGATTTTGAATCGATGACGCTTCAACTGGAATGATTCTTGCTCGTGTAAGATTCCGGCTGGCGACAACAGACCAATGCGCTCGCCAGAGTCTGCGTCGATTCATTTTTGGAGTTCCGGTCGGATGGTGGGCTACTCATCCCTATCTCAAATATTCGCCTCGGAGTCGTACGGAATCTGCTGACAGCGGGGCGATGATCAGATCAGGATCAGGCCGAGTCGGTATCCGCGGCTTACCGCTTCTGTTCGCGTTGTTGCGCCAAGCTTGCTCAGGATCGAGCTGACATGAAACTTGGCTGTGTGCTCGGATATCCGAAGTTGCGCTGCGATCTTCTTGTTTCCAGCTCCCGCCGCGAGCAAAGCAAGAACCTCAGTTTCGCGTGCAGTCAGCGGATCATTCAAGTATTCGAAATCCTGTTCTGCGCCTTCTGAAGCGGGCAGCAACAGTCGGAGGAAATCGGGAGAGAACGCAACCAGGCCTTCGCTTACAGCCTCAAGGGCGCTCGTAATCTCACTGGCTGAAGAGTCGCGTGGCAAGATTGCCTGCACTCCTGACTGCATGAGGCGCACGATTTCGGCTCGCGTCAAGTCCTCTGCGAGCAAGACGACTCGTCGGGAGCTGTGTTCTCTGAACGGGCCCAGGATGAGTTCGTCGATATCTTCCTCCTGACCATCGAAGAGAATCACATCCTGCTGAAAACTGGTCAATTCTGTTTCGGCGGAATGACTCAGCTTCGCAATGATCTCAAAGCGAGGATCGGCGGAGACGGCTGCGTGAAGCCCAGCCAGCGTGAAGGGCGATCGAGCCCAGAGCAACACTCGAATCACGCAGCCTCCGAGAGACCGGGCCGCCGCACCGTACCGGACCCGTGGCTTCGTTTCGACCCGATGACTTTGATCGTTATCTCGCGCATGCCCGCAGCCACTTTTTTGACTGCTTCACCTAGAGTGATGCCCATCTGACTGTTTCGATTCATGGCGAGCCGCTCAGCTCGCGGGCTTTTCGCGAACGATGACAGCAATCTGCAGCAATTGGCCTCCTCGGACAACACCGAAGGACACCGATTTCCCGACGTTCTCTCCATCGAGGATCGATTGAAGGCTGGCGCCGGACTGGAGAGTTTTTCCATCGATGGAGACGATCACGTCTCCCACCATCAGACCTGACTCCGTCGCCGCGCTATCGGGAGCGACGGCGATAATCAGCAGACCGCGGCCGCCAGTGATTCCAAGCTTCTGCCATGCGTCCTCTGGAAAAGCCACGGGCTGTACACCGATGCCGATGTACCCGCGTACGGTGCGGCCGTGCTTAAGAAGCTGGTCTACGATGCGGTTCACCGTGGCGGCAGGAACAACTGCAGCTGAGCGGCGTGGACCAGAGGTGGCAATGCCCAGGACTTCGCAACTCGCGTTTATGATCGGGCCGCCTGAGAATCCGGGAAACGGATTGAGATCGAGTCGGAACCAGCGGTCCACGCGCCCGCCAGACGACGTTCGCCAGGGGCCCCCGATCGCACTGATGAGGCCGTAGGTCGCCGCAAGGCCCTCAGTCCCTCGTCTGCCGACGGAAAGGACAATCTCTCCGGGGCGAGCACTTGAATCGTCTGCCAGTGCGGCGGCCGCAATGTCGGTGGGCAGCTTCAGCAGGGCGATATCCGTGCCGGGATCGCGACCGATCACCGAAGCCTTCGTCTCCTTGCCGGAAGGAAGGATTGCGGTAACCTCTTCCAGTCCCTGGATGGTGTGATCGACAGCGACTCCAATTCCTTCGCGCCAGACGGTTCCGCTTACTCCGGCACGACCACCCTCGAGGACTGAGATGACGGAGTGTCCTGCCTTTTCAACTGTATTTGCGAGCTGCTGAGAGAATTCAACGAGAGTACCTGGCATGTTTTTGCTCCTTCGGCTAAGCGCCTAGGGAACTACCATGCGCTTTCTCGTTTCCATATGCATCAGCCATACGGGCATTTCGCGCTGCCCGATCGGGCAGGATAAAAACTATTGGTCCTACTGCGGCGCGAAACCGGGTTTGGTGAGAGGCAGTACACTTAACACTCCGCGTCAGGTCCATTCGTCTGCGATTTTCAAAGAAGACATTATGCATCCAGTGATTGAAGTCTCCGGAGTGCGCAAGACCTACGGCAAAACTGTGGCCGTCGAGGAGGCGTCGTTCTCGGTGAACCAAGGGGAGATCTTTGGGCTGATCGGGCCCAACGGAGCGGGGAAGACCACGACGATGGAATGCATCGAGGGGATTCGCAAGCCAGATGCCGGAAGTATCGCAGTGTTAGGCCTTGATCCTTTTCGCCAGGTGTACAAGCTGCAGGACCGCATCGGAGTTCAGCTTCAGCAGGCACAGTTGCAGAAGCGAATCAAAGTGTGGGAGGCAGTCGATCTGTGGGCATCGCTCTATGGGAAGAATGTCATCGACGGAAAGCGGCTTCTGGAACAGCTTGGCCTCACCGAGAAGCGGGGTTCGTGGTTCATGAATCTATCGGGAGGGCAGAAACAGAGGCTGTTTATCGCGCTTGCGTTGATCAACGATCCGGAAGTGGTGTTTCTCGACGAACTGACGACCGGGCTCGACCCTCAGGCGCGGCATGCAATCTGGGACTTGGTGCGCGGCATCCGCGAGCGCGGCAAGACAGTGTTTTTGACGACGCATCTGATGGAAGAAGCGGAGCGGCTGTGCGACCGGGTGGCCATCATGGAGCACGGACGGATCATCGACATCGACACGCCGGATGGCCTCGTCCGCCGGCACTGTCCGGAGCGTACGGTTGTTCTCGTTGCGGATGACCCGGCTGCAGGTGAGCACTTCAAGGCGATTCCGGAAGCTGAGTCGGTGTCGTGCGTGAACGCACGATTCACGATTCGCGGGCGGGGAGACGACCTGATCACCGCGGTGATTCGCTGTCTGTCTGAGAATCGGATTCGGGTCACGGATTTCCGGACAATTCTTCCCAACCTTGAGGACGTCTTTCTGAAGCTGACTGGCCACTCCATTCGCGAATAGGACGAATAATGCTGCGTGGACTTTGGAAATTGACGTGGATCGAGATCAAAATATTTTTGCGCGAACCGCTGGGCGCAATTGGGACAATTGTTGTGCCTGTGTTGGTTTTTATTGTGCTGGGGCGAATAGCAAAGCTCAGGTTCGGTGCACAGGCACCTGCTGCGAGCGGTGTTTCCGGCGCCGATATTCCTGTTCTTGTGGCGCTGCTGATCGCTGTCAGCGCGGTGCTTTCGCTGGTGACGATCATCTCGATCTACCGCGAGGGAGGCATCCTCAAGCGGCTTCGCGCGACTCCTCTGCGGCCGCAGACGATTCTTAGTGCTCATGTGATCGTCAAGCTGCTGCTGACTGCTGCGACATTAGCGTTGATGTTGCTTGCGGGCAAACGCTATTTTCCGCCTGGAGTTCACGTTCCGTGGTTTTCGTTTACGATCGCGCTGCTGATCAGCACCTGGAGTATTCTCTCGGTCGGCTTTGTTATCGCCAGTATCGTTCCGACGGCGCGATTTGCGCAGCCGATCGGCGCGATTATTCTCTACCCGATGTTCGCGGTCTCAGGGCTCTTCGTGCGCATTTCAGATCTACCGCCGGTGCTGCGCGCGGTGGCGCGAGTGGTGCCGCTGACCTATGCGGTGCACCTGCTGACGGGGATATGGAACGGCGACACGTGGATGGTCCACCTGAGCGATGTGGCAGCGTTGACGGCGTTGTTTCTGCTTTTTACGGCGATTTCGGCAAAGGTATTTCGCTGGGAGTAGGCGCGCGATAGGGGTGAGATCGGAAGGGTACTCAGATTGAACTGTGGCGAAGATGATCTGCGAGCCGTCCTATTGCGAATCCGAGGATTCCGCTCACGATAACCACTGCGACATGCCAGACCATTACGTGGATGGCCTTGAGATTGGGGCAATGCAGTTCAAGCATGGCGAGGCCGGTAAGGCCGGATAGTGAGCCAGCCGCAAGGCCAGCCATGCTCCACTGCATGACGAAGCCTCGACGGAGAAGGAACGAGATCAGGAGAGCCGCCGGAATCGCCACACACAATCCGGCGACAAGGCATGGAATTCCTTGCGAGACAAAACTCGTCGTGCCGTAGCCGCGGAAGATCAGCGAGAAGAGTGCGGGGAAGGCGAGGGCTGCCGCGATGAGTGAAAACGCGCTTAATTGCGATCCGATGGGAGTCATCTCGCGGGCGCACGCGGCCGAAGCGATGGATGCGACGGCAAAGAGTGTGATGGAAATCAGAATGAACTGGCTGATCGTTAACACGTGCAGGCCATGCAGACCGAGGATCGAGCCGGCCGCACCGCTTACTACGACAAAAAGAACCAGGAACAACGAGAGGTAAATCCAGAGCGGAGCAAGAGGCCTGACCGGGTGCAGGTCGCTGAGCACCGTGCTCTCGACATGTGCGATCGAGGCTTGAGTCGTCGCATCCGGGGAAGTGCGGCCGGCGTTGTCGAGAATCCTATCGAGATCGTCAGAGTTCATGCCGTTCCTTTCCCCGGAGCGAGAATGTCGCGTAGTTTCTGGTATGCGCGATGCGCTTTCTGTTTCACTGATCCCGCGCTCGACCGCGTCGCGCGCGCAACCTCCTCTATGCTCATTCCTGCGATTTTGAGCATGACAACCACGTCACGTTGGTTTCGTGTCAGGGGGGCGAGGAGAGTATCCAAATCAATCTCGCTCTTCTTTGCGCCCGCATCCTGATAAGCGGTGTGGGGCAGTTCGTCCACCTGCACCTCGCGAATCTCAACGCGGCGCGATTTTCGGTAGTTATCGAGCACTGCGTGCCGTGCGATCGCAAACACCCATGGAAGGACCGGTTCGACTGGCCGGTAGGTGTGACGCGCCTTGTGGATGCGCATCCATGTGTCCTGGAGCAGATCGTCGGCAAACCTCCGCGTGAAGGTCTGCGCGCAGAAATAGCGAAGCAGCCGCGGACTGACGGCCTGGATCAGCGCCCTGGCCGCCTCTTCGTCTGCCTGCTGATATCGGCGCATGAGGGCTTCCAGACCCGGCGATGACGCTATCTCAGGCGTCGATCGTGCGGGCATCTTGGAATCCTCTCGCATCCGCATTTTTGCGGAATAGCCATCCGCATCCATTATGCCTGTCGCATTCGCAAAGGCGTGGACTCCCGTGTGCGGGGAAATCCACGCCAGCCTGACATCCTTTTCTTAGTCGTCATCGCCAACGATGGCAACTCCGTTGGCTGCGCTGTTGATGGTGGCGGCTGCACGCAAACTGAGGTCTCCATCGCCGTCGACTTTAAAGACTGAAAGGTGTGAGATGGCCCCGGCGCCATCGATAACGGCGACGAACCCGCCAAGGTGCGCGATATCTGTGGGACTGCCATTGAGGGTTGCAGCAACCGCGACCTGCTGGATGATCTTTTTTCCAAATACGAGGTAGCGGGAGATGCTCTTGCTCGGAGAGTTCGAGGAGAACAGGTAGGGTCCGTCGAGCGCGAGCCAGCATGGGGCATGCTGCGTCCCGGAGCCTGTCACCGTGACGACGGCGTCTTTCCGCACAAGGCTGATCTCATCGGCATGCGCGATTGTTACCCAGGCATCATTGCCCCGGGTCACCAACCCGAACGGAGCGTCAACGTTCGCGGGAATGTTGGCGACCGTGGAAGGGGCGCCCACTATCGCGCCATCCCCCTTCAGATTCACGGTTTCAATGACGTTGCTCTTTTCGCTGATGATCAGCTCATTTCCAAGAACGCCTACCTGGGCGGCAGAACCGTCGGCTTTCACCAGCGAGGCCATGCCGTCCGGACCCGGACTAACGCCCCAGTCAAAGACCTGGTGCGACTCGATGGTGGTGGCGCCCAAAATGTAGAGGTGGCCGTGCCCGAATGCGACACTGAGCGGGCTCGATGCGGCGGAAACGACTTGCTTCAACTGGAATCCGTCGTCGTTTTTGTCAAGGATCGCGACTGTCTGCGAGCCGAAATTGACGGCGGCGACGCGCCGTCCGCGCCACGTGGCGATGCCGCCGGAGTTGCCACTCGCCCCGCCCTGGCCGCCTGTTGCCACGGTTTGCACGAGCTTGCCAGAAGTGTCGTAGACCAGCAACTGATTGCTGGCGGTATTGGACGCGGTGACTACGAGGGCACGCCGGCCCCCCTGTTGAGCATTGGCGCTAACCACACTCGCAAACAGCAGCGCGAGGGCGCTGATGCTATTCACAATCTTCATAAATCTCTCCGGTGATGGGGATGCAGCTCCGGCCCTGTGATCTGAGGCTTCACGCTCGGTCAGTCACACGACTGGTGCAGTCTGCTATTCATTCGCGCGGGAGAGAGAAAAAGTTACGGTTAGGGACAGAATTTTTGGTCGCAGAAGCTGAATCGGGGGACCGATTGCTGTCAAACCTTCCGTCGGGGGCTAAAGCCCACGGAGATTCTGCGATCTGATGTACGGGCTGAGCCCGTACCCGTCTTGACTTAGTCAGTGCGCCGTGGCTTTGAGTTCAGCTTGCGTCTTTCAAGCCCATCATCCGTAGAAATTTCATCCCTGGGCACCAGTTCGTGAATGCAGACTGCAGGAGATTGAGTCCCACGAAGGCCGTCAGCCAAAGCCAGTTCAGTGAGAAGTAATATGCGAAGACGAGGGAAAGCAACACCATTACGCCTGCGATGAGGCGAACTCCACGCTCAACGTTCATCGAACGTACTCCTTGTCTTATTTCGAATTGAGCGCAATTCTACGTGCTTTTTAAGGGCCCGTCAGTCTGATTTTCAGGTCAAGGTGTGAGCTCGCGCGGTTGTGGCAGGATTGCCTTGTGTCAGGCTGAGGCAGACTTGCGATTTGGAGTTCAAAGAATTACAAATCACTTGCCAAACATGTAAGAGCCGTGCTCTCTAGTAATACATCTTTTCCCCAAGATGGTTTCAGAACAGGGCATACAGGCACTCGTACCGAGGTCGTTTTCTCACAATTGAGGCATCACCAAGTGCGAACGCGGATAGCTGTGTGAGAAGCGGTCTCCGTTTCGAGCGGCCAGAGAGAGGTCGTCTATGGTGTGGCAACGTGCTCGCTTCCTCAGCGTCGCTCTTGTTGGATCGGCGCTTCTATGGCCAAGTGCCGGGCTGGCCAAGTCTTCGAATCCCGATATGGAAGGCGCAAGGGATGCGGTGCGGTTCCAGTTGGTTCATGACTATCTGATCGTTGTGCCGGTGATGGTGAATGGCACGGGGCCGTGGAGTTTTCTGCTCGATACCGGATGCACGTCAAGCATGATCAGTGTCGATTTGCAGCGGCAGTTGAACGCGCCGGACGTGGGACATTCCGACGTCGCGCTGCTGACGGAGATGAGGCGTGACCCGCGCGTGCTGCTGAATGATGTGCGGGTGGGCAACACGATTTTCGCGGGACTCCAGGTGCTGGCTGACAAGATGGACAACGTGAGAAACCTGGTGCCGGGGTTGAACGGCATTCTCGGGGAAGATTTTCTGAGTCAGTTTGATGTGTTGATCGACTACGACAAGCGATGGCTGTATATTGACGCGCCTGCACCGGAGGGAGAGCGGGTGCCGTTTCAAGCGAGAAGCACTTACAAGGAAAACAGAACGATGAACCGGCTGCTGGTGAAGGCGGAGTTTTTGGGAACGCAGTCGGGGCCGGTCGCCTTGCAGATCGACACGGCGGCATGGATGACGGAGTTGTTTCCGGCGAGCCACGTTGCGCTTCTGCACCTATCGTATGGATCGCAGGCCGGGGCACGGCTGGCGGCATCGGGAGGCCCGGGCGCGATGCCGGTGTATGAGCACGCGGCAATGAAGATTGGCAGAACCGAGTTGCACGAATTGAATGTGGCGCAATCGCGGAGGGAAGTTGTATCGGATGCGGCCGGGTTGCTGCCTGCGGTCTTGTTTCACAGAATCTACATCAGCCACACGGGCGGATTTGTGGTGCTGAATCCCCGCGTGAAGAAGGAGCCGCGCCAAAAGGTCGAACTGGCAGAGCTGGGGCGACAGTGAGTTGCGATCGAAGTTTGGGCTTGGGGGAAATGGCGGGAGCGATCGATCATCGCGAAAAGCAGGTCCTTCGGCTCCCCCCGGCTGCGCCACCCCACAGACGATGAATCGCCTGCGGGGCCCCAGACCGCTTCGCTCAGGATGACACATCAATAGCAGTTATTAGAGCGCGGTTTCGCCGTGTTCGTCGTTGCGGATACGGATGGCATCTTCGATGCGGCTGACGAAGATCTTGCCGTCGCCGATGCGGCCGGTGCGCGCTGCGCCGATGATTGCCTGCAGCGCTTTCTCTTTCATTTCATCGGTGACCACGAGCTCGATTTTGACCTTGGGGAGAAGGTCAACCGTGTACTCGCGGCCTCGGTAAAACTCGGTGTGGCCTTTCTGACGGCCGTGGCCGCGGGCCTCCAGGATCGTCATGCCTTCGATGCCTGCTTCAAGCAAGGCATCCTTGACTGCGTCGAGCTTCGAAGGCTGCAGAATCGCTTCTATCTTAAGCATAAGCAAATGCCTCGTTTGACAGCGTATCAGGCCGGGGCGCGCTCAAGTGCGAGAGCCGGCTTGAAGTTTCGATCAGGAATTAAGGTCGTAACCTTCTTCACCGTGTTGCGACAGATCGAGGCCGGTTGATTCATCTTCCGGCGAGACACGCAACCCGATGACTTTGTCGACGATGAAAAGCAGGACGAGTGTACCGACAGCAGAGAGGATCCACGCGATGGCGATACCAGCGGACTGATTGATCAATTGTCCCCAATGTCCATCTGCCGCGCCTGTGGGGGTGTCTTTGCCGAAGATGGCATTGATTGCCTTTGTGGCGAAGAGGCCCGTCATCAGAGCGCCGAGTGTTCCACCTGCGCCGTGGACACCGAAGGCATCGAGGGAGTCGTCATAACCGAGGCGGCTTTTGACTTCAAAGACCATGAGGGAACAGAAGGCGCCGGCGATGAGGCCGATGAGCAACGCGGGGAAAGGCTCTACGAATCCCGAAGCAGGGGTTATCGCGACCAGCCCAGCCACGGCACCCGAGATGGCGCCGAGAGCGGTGGGTTTTCCGTTGTGAATCCACTCTGTGATGGTCCAGCCAAGAGCGGCTGCGGCAGCGGCGAAGTGCGTATTCACAAAAGCGCTGGTGGCCAATCCGCCGGAGTTGAGAGCACTGCCGGCATTGAATCCAAACCAACCGACCCACAACAGGCAGGCACCGATGAAGCTGAGCACCATGGAGTGAGGGGGCATTGCGGTGTGGGGGTATCCCAGGCGCTTGCCTAAATAGATGGCCGTGACAAGCGCAGAGACGCCGGAGGTGACGTGGACTACAGTTCCGCCGGCGAAGTCGAGACTCGGAAAATGGCCGCCGATGGCATTGAGGAATCCGCCGACGCCCCAGACCATGTGTGCCATGGGGCTGTAGACGACCAGCGACCAGAGGGAAAGAAAGACCGCCATGGCACTGAACTTCATGCGCTCGGCAAATGCACCGGTAATCAGGGCGGGTGTGATGATGGCGAACATGAGCTGGTAGACCATAAAGGTCTGCTCGGGAATGGTGGCCGCGTAATCGGTGTTGGGCGCTACTCCGACGCCGCGCAAGAAGAGATGGTCAAACCCGCCGATGAAGCTGTTGCCGTGCCCGAAGGCGAGCGAATAGCCAAGAATCGCCCACAGGATCGTTACCAGGCCCATCATGGCGAAGCTTTGCATCATGGTGGCGAGGATGTTCTTCTTTCGAACCAGGCCACCATAGAAGAGTGCGAGGCCGGGGCCGGTCATCAAGAGTACGAGCGCTGCGGAAACCAGCATCCATGCGTTGTCGGCGTTGGATTGCGCGTTCTGCACCGCTGCTTGCAGGGAGGCGATCTGCTCCTGGGTTGCGGGGCCAGATGGTGCCGGGGCGGATGGCTGTGCGAGGGCCAAGGCCGGGACGGTGAGAATTGCGACGGCGAAAATTTGCTTCAGGCGACTTCTGAGTTTCACAGATCTGCTCCAAAGGGAATGTCGTCAGTTGCAATCACCGAGGGGCGATTCTGGCCCGCTGCCCGCTTCATGCAGATGTGCTTTCGCCTCGTGGAGGTGGAAATGGCACTTTCACATGACCGGTGATGCCTGAAGCATAGCGTATCGAGGACGAATCGGGAAAAAGATTGTGATACGCCTGTGAAAATCGCAGGCATATCTTGCGGTACATCGAATCCGGCAAAAAAGGGGATCGCGATTTCGGGATTCTTTTGAGCCACCCCGGTCGAGAATGCACCATCCATATAAGGACCAAAGAGGTAAGATTGGCATATGGGCTCTATTGAAGAACGCGACCACTACGTCTTCGGAACGCTGGAGAGCAGCGCAAAGAACCGCGCCAAGCTGCAGGAAGTCAATTATGGCTTTGAGCAGCCGGAGGGTGTGTTCCTTACTTCGCTCGATTTTGCGGTGAACTGGGTTCGCAAGAGTTCGGTGTGGCCAGTGACGTTTGGGCTGGCATGCTGCGCCATCGAAATGATGTCGATGGGCGCATCGCGATTTGATATTGCCCGATTCGGAGCTGAGGTTTTCCGGCCTTCTCCGCGGCAGTCCGACTTGATGATCGTGGCCGGACGGGTTGCGCAGAAGATGGCTCCGGTGATTCGCCGCCTCTACGACCAAATGCCAGAGCCTAAGTGGGTTATCTCGATGGGGGCTTGCGCAACTTCGGGTGGTGTTTTTAATAATTACGCAATCGTGCAAGGAGTCAACCAGATCGTTCCGGTGGACGTGTACGTTCCCGGGTGCCCGCCGCGGCCGGAGCAACTCCTTTACGCCATTACTCTGCTTCAGGAGAAGATCCAGCGCGAACCAAGGAGCCTGATGAAAACGCTGAACGCGGAGTGAGCTGCGGGGGAAAGATTCCTGCTATCCATTCGGAACGAATTTCAAACCAAAATTGGACGTGATCAAGCGCACCAAGTGGGGTGTACCAGGTGGGAAACTTCCTGAAGAACTGCGTTCTACAGGATTTAACCTGTGTTAGTTTTAAGAGTGTTTGAAATGCAGGTGATTTGGAGCGCCCTGTCGAAGGCATTCTTCGAGCCAATTCTGGGCGCACCTGCAGCACGTCGATGGTCGTAAGGGATTGGACTTCAGGCCAAATCAGCCATCCAAGAGCTACTGTCAGAACTGGCAGGTGACAATTCCCAAGAAGATCTTAGACTCGGAATTGGCCCGGGATGGCGATAAAAACAACAACTTCGGAGCAGCTAAGTCGCCCGAACGGAAAACGGTAAGACATCGACAACCCTTTTCTGAAAGATTGACAGCTTTATTGCGGAGGAGATAAACGCATGGACTCGCGATTTTCAAAATTTACCTGCATGGCTTTGACCTTGGCTTGCGTAACACTCATGCCAATCGCCATGGCAGCCCAGGATGCACCTCAGGACACTGCCAAGGCAGCGGCCACGAAAGCACCAGTGACGGATTCTCCGTCGAAGTGGGATATCTTTGCGGGCTATAGCTATCTGGCGCCCAAGAGTGGTGAACCAATCGCAGGCGACTACCCCCGTTCTATTAACGTCGGTGGGATTGGAAGCATTACGCGCTACTTCAACAACTATGTCGGATTTCAACTCGAGGGCGACTATCACGACATGCATAACGAGGACGTGCCCAACAACGACTTCTCCGGTGGGTCGGGTGGCATCATCTTCCGCTTCCCAAGTGAAGACATCACGCCATTCATACATGCGTTGGTGGGCGGGGAGACCGCAGGCAGTTATTACTACAACAATCAGTGGGGCGTAGTACTGACGGCCGGCGGCGGTGTCGACTACAACACGCCATTGTTCAATCACCATCTCGCGATTCGCGTTTTCCAGGCGGACTACCAGTACACACACGAAAATTTCTATCCGGTGGGCCGCGGAAACTTCAACATGGCCCGCCTGAGCGCTGGCGTTGTGTTCAAGGTAGGCACGATCGCACCTCCTCCGCCGATAACGCTGGCCTGCTCGGCGAACCCGACTTCGGTGTACCCCGGCGAGCCGGTTACGGTGACGGGAACAGCAGGAATGCTGAATCCGAAGGACAACGTGATTTATAGCTGGTCGGGACAGGGTGTAACCGGTACGGACACGACCGCCAAGGTTGACACTTCCGCGCTGGCACCTGGTTCCTACACCGTGAATGGCAGCGTGAAGGCAGGCAAGCGGGGCAAGGAAGGCCTGAAGCCCTGGCAGCTCGCCTCGTGCACCTCGACTTTCACCGTGAAGGAATACGAGCCGCCGACGATCAGCTGCTCGGCCAACCCGAGCACGATCAAGCCGGGCGATTCGTCGACCATCACGTCCCAAGGCGTGAGCCCGCAGAACCGTCCGCTCACCTACACCTATACGGCTGCGGGTGGCACGGTCAGCGGCAGTGGCACGACGGCGACATTCGCATCGACGGGTGCTCCGACAGGACCTGTGACGATAACGTGTAATGTGGCTGACGACAAGGGACACACAGCAAGCGCAACGACGACCGTGACGATCGAGGCACCGCCTCCGCCGCCGCAGCCGCATGCGCAGGCACTCTGCTCGATCAACTTTGAGAACGACAAGAAGCGGCCGACGCGCGTGGACAACGAAGCCAAGGCTTGCCTCGACGAAGTTGCGCTCAGCTTGCAGCAGCAGTCGGATGCCAAGGTTGTGGTAGTTGGCGATTCGACCGCCGCCGAGAAGGAACTGCCGAAGAAGCACAAGAAGAATGCAACGGTAGAACCGATCGCCGGCCAACGCGCCGTCAACACCAAGGACTACCTGGTTACCGAGAAGGGTATTGACCCCTCGCGCATCAGCGTGGCCACTGGCACGACGGATGGTCAGAAGGTTGAAAACTACCTGGTTCCCGCGGGCGCCGATTTCAATACCGACGTTTCCGGAACCACACCTGTTGATGAATCCACCGTGAAGGTCCAGGCGCGCAAGCCCCTGCCCCAGCGGCACAAGTAAGAAGAAGCGCCCGCTTTCCAAGGAGAGCGGGCGCTAAACCCTTTCGATAGACCAGCCGGGCTACCATTCCTGAAGGATTGGCGTCTGATTGGGAGTGTATGTACAGGTTCCTAAAGTAATCCAAAGAGGCTTACCGGTACTTCCCCGGTAAGCCTCTTTGCATTTAGGTTTCATCCAAATCAAGTTTTTCCAAGATCGGGAGCACCTTCCATGAGTGGTAAGCCAGCAAGCTCTCCCTCGGTTCGCCGTTACGGACCGTTAGCGTGTGCCGCTTTGACGGCGCTCATTTTTGTTGCCGCTCACTCGGCTTCTGCACAAAAGCCATGGATCGCCGTCGGCCCGGCAGGTGGTGACGCTCGCTCCTTCACTGCGGTTCCAGGGGAACCGAATCACCTTTATATGGGCACAACGAGCAGCTGGATCTATGAGTCAGAGGATCGGGGCTCGACCTGGCGCCGCCTCGGTAAACTTGATGCAGCGGACGACCTGGTGCTTGACCACATTATTGTGAACCCCGCGAACCATAAGCACTTACTGGTGGCGGCATGGAATATCAGCCATAAGGGCGGCGGACTCTGGGTGAGCCACGACTCCGGGCAGAACTGGAAACAGGCGGATGGCCTAAAGGGGCAGTCAATTCGCGCCTTCACACAGTCTGCATCGGATCCGAAGCTGATTGTCGCGGGAACGCTGGATGGAGTTTTTCGCAGTACCGATGGCGGATCGACGTGGACGCAGATAAGTCCGGCGGGGAGCAAAGAGATCCACGAAGTTGAATCCATCGCGATCGATCCGAAGGATTCCAACATTATTTATGCGGGAACATGGCACCTGCCGTGGAAGACCACGGATGGCAACAATTGGGTGAGCATGAAGCAGGGCTTGATCGATGACTCCGATGTGTTCTCAATCATCATTGACCCGGCGCAGCCGAACGTTGTGTACACCAGCGCATGCAGCGGAATCTACAAAAGCGAGAATGCGGGTGCGTTGTTCCACAAGATCCAGGGTATTCCGTCAACGGCGCGACGTACTCGCGTATTGATGCAGGACCCGGTGAATCATGATGTGGTTTACGCGGGAACAACCGAGGGACTTTACAAGACTGTCGATGCGGGAAAGACGTTCAAGCGGATGACAGGCCCCGATGTGATCGTCAACGATGTTTTTGTGGATCCCAAGGATCCGCAGCACGTGCTGCTAGCGACCGATCGGAGCGGCGTGCTGTCGAGCAAGGACGCGGGGGCAAGTTTTGTGTCTGCCAATGAAGGCTTTTCAGGTCGCAAGGTGGAAGCCCTGCTGGTGGATGCAAAGGATCCGGCCCATCTTTACGCAGGCGTTGTGAACGACAAGACCTACGGTGGCGTTTTTGTGTCGGAAGATGACGGCGCTCACTGGAGCCAGATTCACGAGGGGCTCGATGGCCGCGATGTGTTTGCGCTGGCGCAGGCGCCGGACGGAACCATTGTCGCGGGAACAAATCACGGCATTTTTGCACTGGCCAAGGGTAGTGCGAGAGGGCACTGGGAGCCGCGCAATACGATTCAGACCACCAGCTTAAAAAAGAGCTTCGTGCTGAAGAAGGGGAAGAAGGTTCCCGTTGAAACGACGGTGAAGGATAAGCCCCGCTTCCTCGATGGGCGTGTTTTCGCGCTCGATCTGACAGGGGATGTCTGGCTGGCCTCGACGACGGCGGGACTGCTGACAAGCAAGGACCATGGCGAGACCTGGCAAGGCGGGTTGGTTTTGGGATCGGGAGACTACCTGACAGCTGCCGCGCACGGCTCTACTTTCATCGCCGCGAAACGGAATGGGGTTGTGGTTTCGACCGACGCGGGAGCGACCTGGGCTGCATCAGAGCTTCCGGCCGGGTTTACGCGGATCGATCGCGCGGTTTTTTCGGCGGACGGTACGGCATGGCTGGGTGGCCGCGAGGGCGTTTACGTATCCAAGGATGAGGGGAAGAGCTGGCAGTGGATCGAGCGACTTCCTTTCAAGGACGTGAACGATCTTTACTATGACTCGGCGCAGGGCAAGGTTCTGGTGAGTTCGAGAGGCAGCGACTTTGTTTATGCCATTGATCCTGCCGGGCTTAAATGGACGTGGTCGAGAATTGGCTGGAAGGTCTATCTGATCAGATCCGCTGGTGGGCGGCTGCTTGCGGCTTCAATGTACGACGGCGTTTTGGTTCAGCCACGTGCAACAGGAGTGCAAACCGGATCCAGGTAATTCCAAGTCGACGTTGGAAGGCGTGGAGCAGGCTGTGAGCTGCTTCACGCCTTTCTGTTTCAATTGAATTGACGCCTTTCTGTATCATTTCAATATGCAGGATTCGATCGCAGCTACAAATCCAATTTCCAGTTTCCGTACCTACGATCCGCGAATTGAGCCAATCGCCGCCAAGGTGATGGCAGGGGAGCGGCTCGACGTCAGCGACGGGCTGGCGCTCTATGGATCGCGCGATGTGCTGGCGGTGGGATGGCTGGCGAATTTCGTGCGCGAGCGCATGCACGGCGACGTTACGTACTTCAATGTGAATCGGCACATCAACCCAACGAACGTGTGCGTGGCGGCGTGCAAGTTGTGTGCATTCGGACGCAAGAAGGGCGATCCGGCGGGCTACACGATGGCGCTCGAAGAGGCGTGGGAGACCGCGGCATCGGGATACTCCGAGGCGGTGACGGAGTTTCATATTGTTGGCGGATTGCATCCGGATCTTCCATTTGAGTATTTTCTGGATTTGGTGAGCGGGCTCAAGGAGCGGTTCCCCAAGGTACACATCAAGGCGTTCACCATGGTGGAGATTGCTTACCTGGCGCGTCGAGCCAAGCTGACGATTGAGCAAACATTGGTGAAGCTTCGCGAGGCGGGCGTGGACTCGATGCCTGGTGGCGGTGCCGAGATTTTTGCAGCGCGGGTGCGCAGCATTATTTGCGACCACAAGATTGATGGAAGCGAATGGCTGGAGACAGCGCGACTGGCGCACAAGCTTGGCTTCAAGTCCAACGCGACGATGCTGTACGGGCACATCGAGAATGATGAAGACCGCGTGGATCATCTGCTGAAGCTGCGCGCGTTGCAGGATGAGACTGGTGGGTTTCAGACCTTTATTCCGCTGGCGTTTCATCCGGAGAACACGCCACTCGATCATTTGCCCGTAACCACGGGATTGACGGACATTCGGCAGATTGCAGTGAGCCGGTTAATGCTGGACAATTTTCCGCATATCAAGGCGTACTGGCAGATGATGACGCCCAAGATTGCGCAGATTGCGTTGCGTTTTGGCGCGGATGATCTGGACGGCACGGTCATTGAAGAGAAGATTTATCATGACGCGGGCGCGACTACGCCGCAAGGAATGACGCGCAAGGAACTTTGCCGGCTGATTACGGAGGCGGGGCGCGTACCTGTGGAGCGAGACACGCTTTATCATGCGGTGACACGGAGTGAGGACAGCTTCACAGTCGCTGTTTGACCGCAGAGAGAAGAGGCGAGCGCGATGGTTGATTTTGGTCCGGCAGTGGTGCTTGGGCTCTGCTTCGGGTTTATGTTTGGCATCGGATGCTCTCTGGCGGTGATGTACTCCATCTACCTCGGCGGTTATCGCAAGGCCATAGAGGAATCGCTTCTACCTGTGCAGCCGAAGCGGTTCACCGAGGCTTTGCGGAAGCTGCAGGCCAAACGTGCAGGTGCAGATTCCGCTGCAAGCGTTCGCTGATCGAGGGTGAGCTTCAACTATCGGTTTTCAGGAATCGCTTTCTGATCAAGCC
>Ga0207706_10001037_pt1 | contig 28209 bp, 29 predicted proteins | sample KBSC53metaG_FD_184318 | JGI IMG/M metagenome (GOLD analysis project Ga0207706, IMG submission 184318) | Corn rhizosphere microbial communities from Kellogg Biological Station, Michigan, USA - KBS C5-3 metaG (SPAdes) (version 2) | ecosystem: Host-associated > Plants > Roots > Rhizosphere > Soil ... | reverse complement strand
GCGAATGAATTCGCTGCTTCGCGGCAACAACCACACGAAGTCCGCCTGCGCGGACTACCGGCTTCGGTGAAAGACACGGCGGCGGTGCACGGTGGCTGAGCTCGCGGGTGGCGCACACGTCAGTGCGCCGCCCGCGACCGTTGCGGGCGCCGAAGCCCGTCTCGTAGCTTTCGCGCCGACCCATGGGACGGCCGATCCCCGACCGATCGCCCCTTCGGAACTGTCCGATCCCCACCTTCCGCGCCGCGAAGGAGCGCACATGCACCGCGTCTGGAGCGCAGCCGTGGCCGCCGCGCTGTTCGCCGTCCCGTCCGCCGCGCAGACGGTGCACCGGCTGATGCCGTCGCCCACCACCGTGGCGTGGGGGTACTACGACGCGGCGGCCACGCCCGTGCTGCGCATCCGCTCGGGCGACCGGCTGGTGGTGGGCACGCTGATCACCTCCAGCCCAGACCGGCTGCAGGCCGCCGGCGTGCCGCCCGCGCAGGTGGAGCCGGCGCTGCGCGACATCTACCGCACCGTCACCAACAAGGGCCCGGGCGGCCACATCCTCACCGGTCCCATCTACGTGGAGGGCGCCGACAGCGGCGACGTGCTGGAGGTGCGCATCCAGCGCATCGAGCTGGCGATCCCCTACGCCTACAACGCGTTCGGCGTGGGGCGCGGCTTCCTTCCCGAAGACTTTCCCTACGCCCGGATGCGCATCATCCCGCTGGACCGGCGGCGGATGGTGGCGCGCTTCGGGCCGGGGATTGACGTCCCTCTCCACCCGTTCTTCGGCAGCATCGGGGTGGCGCCGCCGCGCTCGCGCGGGCGGGTGAACAGCGCGCCGCCCGACATCCACGCCGGCAACCTGGACAACAAGGAGCTGGTGGCGGGGACCACGCTGTACATCCCCGTCCACACCGCGGGCGCGCTGCTGGAGATCGGCGACGGGCACGCGGGGCAGGGGAACGGCGAGGTGGACATCACCGCGCTGGAAACGTCGCTGGTGGGCACCTTCCAGGTGGTGGTGCGCAAGGACATGCACCTGGCCTGGCCGCGCGCCGAGACGCCCACCCACTGGATCGCCATGGGGATGGACACCTCGCTGGTGCAGGCGACGAAGATCGCGGTGCGGCAGGCGATCGACTTCCTGATGACCACGCAGGGCCTGTCGCACGACGACGCGTACATGCTCGCCAGCGTGGCCTGCGACGTGGACGTGACCGAGCTGGTGGACGGCAACGTGGGGGTGCACGTGATGATCCCCAAGTCCATCCTCCGCCGCCGGGCCGGTGCGCCGCGGTGACCATCGCCGCGATGCCGGCTCCTCTGGATGCGAGACGGCCCCGGCGACCTGGTCGCCGGGGCCGTGCTCGTGCTCGGCGGTCCTGCGCCGTCAGCACACGGGCGTGTCCTGCCGCGTGCCGCACACGTCGTACGAGGTGTCCGGGCAGTCGACCGCGGTGCGCTCGCACAGGTCGAACTCGGACTCGCACGTGTCGACCGTGTACTGGCAGGAGTAGATGGTGGCGGGGCCGGTGCCGCAGACCGCGTACGCCGTGTGGCAGTAGCAGCTGTCGACCAGGGTACAATCGCTGTGTGCCCGCACGGTGCCCCTGCGGGCGTCCGTGCCGGCCGTCGGGAACGAATCCACGCGCAGGTCCTCCGCGCGCATGCGCAGCTTGTCCATCGTACACCTCCATTGGGGGAAATCGGGGAGCACTCCGGTGCGGTCAGCAGGCCGGCGTGCAGTGCGGCGGCGTGGCGAACGGCTCCACGGAAAGGTGATCCACCTCCAGCCTGAGCTTGTCCGTGGGCGGGGCTACGCGTGAGAAGGGAGGCTCAGGTCTGCGCCGCGGCGTGCAGTGTAATGCGGAAAGCCATCCGCATCCAGCAGATTGTGTCGGATCGTGTGAACGGACGTGCAGTCGGCCGGGATCGCCGAGCGACGGGCGATCGAGTCCCTGTCGAGCCGCAGGGTTCGCACGACGATGCGCACATGCTGACCGGCGCGGCGTGCGGCGCGGACGTGGCCGAGCTGGTGGACGGCAACGTGGGCGTGCATGCGACGGTCCCCAGGCCCATCCTCCGCCGCCGGTGGACGCCCGACGAGGCTGCACGCCGAGATGATGTCCCTTCGACGGCGGTTCCTGCCGCGCGACGGCGAGAACTACCCTCTTCAAACGAGTCTTTCCTCGAACTCTTTTTTGCATCCGGTCAAACGCGCACTAACGTGGTGACATTCGCACGCCGGTTCTCAATTCTAGCGGAGGTCGTGACATGAAGAAGCTCGCGCTGAACATCGAGGATCTCGAGGTCGAGTCATTCGAGACTCGGAACACCTCGGCAATTCCCGGGACCGTGAATGCCCGCGACGCTGAGTGGCGCCGGGGCCTGAATCCGATCCGTTCTGCACGGCCTTCTGCCACACGGCGCACGCGCTGCCGTGCGATACGGAGCTCTGCAAGTCGAATCAGTACACCTGCGCCCACAGTTGCACCGCCATCGTTTGCATCATCTTCTAGACGGCTGTTCAGGTCGGCGGGGCATCCTGGAACGACCGGCTGTCGTTTGGGCGAATTTCCTCTCGGCGCAGGCATAACGCAGTCAGTGGCAGGTGGCGCAGAGGGATACACGACGGCCCCGGCGATCTGGTTCGCCGGGGCCAGGTTACATCACAGGGCGAAGAGCGGGAAAGCCGGCCGGCCTCAAATCCGCCGCCGCCGTCTCCACCACCTGCGGCGCGTTGGGGTAGCCGTCGCCGGCGTAGCGGTAGTGGGGGGCCAGGTCCGAGATCGCGGTGGGCGCGACGTCAGGCGGCCCGATGCAGGGGCTCGATCTTGCCGACGTCTTCTGCCGTCTGGGAATTGAGCTCGTTCCAGAGATCGAAATCCTGCTGCATCCCCAGCCAGAAGGCAGCACTCGCACCAAACAACCGCTCCAGCCGAAGCGCGGTGTTCGGAGTGATCCCGCGGCGGCCGTTCACGATTTCGGACAGGCGCACGCGTTCAATGCGCAGGCGCCTGGCTGCATCCGTGAGCGTCAGCCCGTGCGGCTTGATGAACTCCTCGAGCAGGATCTCGCCGGGATGCAGGGGCGAGCGGTTCGTCGGCAGCCTCGACATGCCAAAGCTCCAGAGCTACGGATAGATACAGGTAGGCTACAGGTAGCCTGATGCGAGCCGGAGGGTTCTCCCGTTCACCCTCTCAATGATAATCGACGATCTCCACCTCGTCCGGCCCCTCGGCAGTCCACACGAAGCAGATGCGAAACTGATCGTTGATCCGCACGCTGTGCTGGCCCGCACGGTCGCCCTTCAGCGCCTCCAGGCGGTTACCCGGAGGCGAGCTGAGGTCCACAAGCGACGCGGCGCGGTGCAGTATCGTGAGCTTGCGTAACGCAACCCGCTGCAGTTCGGCCGGGCATGCCCGCCTAGAAGCCTTCGAGTCCACACCGTTCCACAGGTCCTCGGTTCCGGCATCCTTAAAACCCACGATCATCGATCAGCTCCGACCAAAGGCGCAGGAGATTGTATCGCGTAACGCTACACGAGTCAACGATGGCGCAAGGGTGTGAACAACGGGGCCCCCGGCGATCGCTTCGCCGGGGGCCGAATCGCATCAGAACTGCAGCCTCGGGAGCCGATTGGCCTGCTCAGTCCGCCGCGGCGGTCTCCACCACCTGCGGCGCGTTGGGATAGCCGTCGCCGGCGTAGCGGTAGTGCGGGGCCAGCTCCGATCCCTCGCGGAGCATGGTGCCCTTGTAGCGCATGTGCTCCTCGTGCACGCCGAAGTTGACGCGCTGCAGCTCGTCGATGCGGCGCAGGTCGTCGGCCGAGAGGTCGGGGAGGTCGCTGGCGGCGGCGAACTCCTCGAGCTGCTCCAGGTTGTAGATGTTGGGGAGCGTGGTCATCACCGCGGGGCTGGCCAGCAGCCACTTGAGCGCGGCCTGGCCGATCGTCATCCCGCGCCCCTCGTGCAGCCAGCGCAGGGCCTCCAGCTTCTTCAGCCCGTTGGTGAGCCAGCTGCGCGGGCGGTGGCGGCGGTGGTCGTTCCTGGCGAACTCGGTGTCTTCGGTGTACTTCCCTTCCAGCATCCCGCTGCTGTGCGTCACCCGCACCTGCAGGCCGACGCCCGCCCGCTCGGCCGCGCGGGTCAGGATCTCGCCGGGGAAGGGCTCCAGCACGTTGTTGATCAGCTGCAGGTTCTTCACGCCCTTGCCGTCGATCAGCTCCAGCCCCTCGTACAGGTAGCCGTTGCTGGGGCCGAGCGCGGCACCCCAGGCGCGGCACTTCCCCTCTTCCTGCAGCCGCGCCAGCGTCTCCCAGATGGCGTCGTCGGGGACGTGCTCCTCGTGGGCGTTGTGGTAGCTCACGACGTCGATCACGTCCGTCTCCATCCGCTTCAGCGACTCCTCCACGGCGTAGCGGATGTACGCCGGGTCGGCGTTGTGGGGGATCTCCTGCTGCCCGCGGCGCACGTTGGGGTGGTTGTAGAAGTCGTACCCTACCTTGGTGGTGATCACGACCTGGCTGCGCCGGCCACCGAAGGCGCGAGCGAGAAGCTCGTCCGCGCGGCCGTTGCCGTAGGTGTCGGCGCTGTCGAAGGTGGTGACGCCTAGGTCGAAGGCGCGGTGCAGCATGTCCACCGCCTCCTGGTCGGTGAACTCGCCCCACCACCCGGCCGCCAGCGTCCACAGACCGAAGCCGACTTCGCTCACGGTGATGTCGGTGCCGGGATAGGTGCGGTATCTCATCAGGCCCTCCCAATCAGGCGCGGAACAGGTCTAAACGTCTGTAGGGGCGGATGATGCACTCAGCCGCCCACGAATGCTCGGTCGATACGGATAAGGTGCTCTCCCCGGCGGGCGCGGGCAAGTGGGAAGATGCCTGATGTACGCTCCGGCCAATGGGGCGCACCGGCGGCTGAAGCCGCAGCAACGACGACGAAAAGCCTCGCAAACCGCGCGAGGCTTCAATTGCGAGCGGACGAGGATCGTGGCGGGCGCCGCGGCCGGCCCTCACCCTGGCGGGCCGGCGTCCCGCCGGGCCCGTCCCGCCTGTCCCTCTCCCGAACTGCAGGAGAGGGACCTGGGGGCGCTTCGCGCGGCTACTGTGATCCGGTCGGCGATGCTTCTTCCGCGCGCCGGAGCGGCGTCACGAGCCGCAGCCGGTAGTCCGCGCAGGCGGACTTCGCGTAGTCGTTGCAGCGACGCAGCGACTTCAGTCGCCCTGGCCGAGGCCTGCCGACGCCGCCATTGCAGTTCTCCCCCTTCTCCTGCGGTTCGGGAGAAGGGGGCCGGGGGGATGAGGGTCAGCAGTGCGAGCTCATCGCGAAGCCCTCCTGCGCGTCCACCAGGGGGGCGCGGTAGTCGCCGGTGAAGCAGGCGGTGCAGTAGGTCTCGCCGTTGTCGCGCACGCAGTCGAGCATCCCCTCGGGCGAGAGGTAGCCCAGCGAGTCCACGCCCAGGTACGCGCGGATCTCGTCCACCGTCTTCTCCGACGCGATCAGCTCGTCCCGGGTGGGCATGTCGATGCCGTAGAAGCAGGGCCAGCGCACCGGGGGGCTGGCCAGGCGCAGGTGCACCTCGGCCGCGCCCGCGTCGCGCAGCATCGCCACCAGCGCGCGCGAGGTGGTGCCGCGCACGAGCGAGTCGTCCACCACCACCACGCGCTTCCCGTCCAGCACCTCGCGCACGGGGCTGAACTTGAGGCGCACCTTGAAGTCGCGCCCGGCCTGGGTGGGGGTGATGAAGGTGCGGCCCACGTAGTGGTTGCGGATCAGCCCCAGCTCGAAGGGCACGCCGCTCTGCTCGGCGTAGCCCACCGCCGCGCTGTTGGCGCTGTCGGGCACGGAGATGACGATGTCCGCGTCCGCCGGCCGCTCCTGCGCCAGCCGCCGGCCGAAGGCGCGGCGGGCGCGGTCCACCGTGTACCCCCACAGCCGCGTGTCGGGACGGGCGAAGTACACCAGCTCGAACACGCACGGCTGCGGCTCGGCCACGAAGCGCGGGAGGCGCACGACGGACTCGATCTCGCCGCCGCGGATGCGGATCAGCTCGCCCGGCTCCACGTCGCGCACGTAGCGCGCATGCACGATGTCGAGCGCGCACGTCTCGCTGGCCACCACCAGCCCGCCGGTCGGCAGCGCGCCGATCACCAGCGGACGGTAGCCGAAGGGGTCGCGCGCGGCGAACAGGGTGTCGTCCACCGTGGCCAGGATGCAGTACGCGCCCTCCAGGTGGCTCAGCGCGTCGATGATCTGCGCCTCGGGCGTGGTTTCGCGGCTGCGGGCGATCAGGTGCACGATCACCTCGCTGTCGATGGTGCTCTGGAAGAACGCACCCTCTTCGAGCAGGCCGTCGCGGATGGCGTGGAAGTTGGTGAGGTTGCCGTTGTGGACCAGCGCGAGGTGGCCGAACCGGTACGTTTCGCGGATCGGCTGCGCGTTCTTGAGCCCCGCGCCCCCCGCCGTGCTGTAGCGGATGTGCCCCACCGCCGTTTCTCCGGGAAGCTCGGCCAGCTTCTCCTCGGTGAACACGTCGGAAACCAGCCCCGCCTCGCGGACGCGGTGCGTGTCGCCCGTCGCACCCTCGTAGGTAACGATTCCCGCGGCTTCCTGCCCGCGGTGCTGGAGCGAGTACAGGCCCAGGTAGGTGAGCCGGGCGGCCTCGGGATTGCCTGAAACCGCTACGATTCCACACACGAAGTGGCGTTCCTGCTGCTGTGGGTTGGGGCGCGAGCCAGCTACTACACCGGGCGACGGGTTCGGAGCCCGGCCCTCACCCTGGCAAACAGGCGCGACCCGTCGCGCCCTGTTTGCCTGTCCCTCTCCCGAACTGCAGGAGAGGGACGTTTGGCGCTTCGCGCGGCGACTTCATCGCGCGACGAAGTTGCCGTTCTCCCTCCCCCGCAAAGCGCCGGGGAGGGCCGGGGAGGGGGCCGCCGCGGGTCGCCGCGGCGCTTCTCCCTACGCGTGCTGCACTTCGCTCTCCAGCGAGGTCTCCACGTCCGCCGCGCTGCCGTCCATGCGGCGGGGGATGGCGTTCTCGTAGATCTGCTGCAGGCCGAAGGCGGGGGCGTGGATCGCGCCGGCCCTCGTCTCGATCCGGATCGCGCCGTTGCGGCCGCCCACGGTGCCGATCCGCTTCGCCGGCACGCCGTGGATCTCCAGGCAGCGCATCAGCTCGTTCGCCTTCGCCGCGTCGCACGACAGCACCACGCGCCCCTGCGCTTCGCCGAAGAGGAGCGCGTTCGCGGGGAGATCGTCGTCCAGCCGCACGTCGATGCCGAACGGGTCGGCGCCGCCGGCAAAGGCGCTCTCCACCAGCGCCACGGCCACCCCGCCCTCGGCCGTGTCGTGCGCGCTGTGGACCAGGCCGGCGCGGATGGCGGCCAGGATGCCGCGCTGCAGCCGGCTCTCGGCCGCGAGATCGAGCGCGGGCGCGTCGCCGGCCACGGTACCGTGGATCACCTTCAGGTACTCGCTCCCGCCCAGCTCGCCCGTGTTGCGGCCAGCGAGGACGATGGCATCCCCCTCGTTCTGGAAGCCGGCGACGGTCACGTGGGCGAGGTCCTCCACGATCCCCACCATCCCGATCGTCGGCGTGGGATAGATGGCGCCGCGCGGGTTCTCGTTGTAGAGACTGACGTTGCCGCCCGTGACCGGCGTCTCGAACGCGCTGCACGCCTCGCCGATCCCGCGCAGCGCCTCGGCCATCTGGAAGTAGACCTCGGGCTTCAGCGGGTTGCCGAAGTTGAGATTGTCCGTCACCGCGCGGGGCAGGGCGCCGCTGCAGACGAGATTCCGGGCGGCCTCCGCCACGGCGATCTGCCCGCCGCGGTACGGGTTCAGGTGCGCGTAGCGGCCGTTGCAGTCCACCGTCATCGCCACGCCCTTGTTCGTTCCGCGCAGGCGGAGGACGGCGGCGTCCGAGCCCGGCCCGACCACGGTGTTCGTGCGCACCGTGCTGTCGTACTGCTCGTAGACCCAGCGCTTGGACGCAATCGACGGCGAATCCAGGAGCCGCTCCAGCGTCCACGTCGGGTCGCGCTCCTCGAACAGCGGCTGGATGGACGAGACGTCCGTCGCCCGCAGCGCCGCGATCTCGGGCGATTCCACGCCTTCGCGGGTGTACGTCGGGCATCCTTCGACGAGCGGCTCGCCGGGGATGTCCACGACCACGGTGCCGTGCTCGCGGACCACGTAGCGGCCGGTCTCGGTCACGCGGCCGATGGTCTCGGCGTCCAGGTCCCACTTGCCCAGGATGGCGCGCACGTCGTCTTCGTGGCCGTTCCTGGCGACCACGAGCATGCGCTCCTGCGTCTCGGAGAGGAGGATCTCGTACGGCGTCATCCCGGGCTCGCGGACGGGGACCTTCGTGATCTCGATGTCCACCCCCGTCCCCCCGCGCGCAGCCATCTCGGTCGACGAGGAGACGAGCCCCGCCGCGCCCATGTCCTGGATGCCGACGATGTGGCCGCTCTTGATCAGCTCGAGACTCGCCTCCAGCAGCAGCTTCTCGGTGAAGGGATCGCCCACCTGCACCTGCGGCCGCTTCGCCTCGCTCTCCTCGCTGAGCTCGGCGCTGGCGAAGGTGGCGCCGTGGATGCCGTCGCGGCCGGTCTTGCTGCCCACGGCCATGATCGGGTTCCCCACGCCGGCCGCCACGCCGCGGATCAGCTCCTCGTGCTTCATCAGCCCCACGCACATGGCGTTGACCAGCGGGTTCCCCTCGTACGCGCCGTCGAAGTACACCTCGCCGGCCACGGTGGGGATCCCCACACAGTTGCCGTAGTCGCCGATCCCCTTCACGCAGCCGGCGAACAGGTAGCGCACCCGGTCGCCCTGCTCGCCGTCGATCTCGCCGAAGCGCAGCGAGTTGAGCATGGCGATCGGCCGCGCGCCCATGGTGAACACGTCGCGGAGGATGCCGCCCACGCCGGTGGCCGCGCCCTGGTACGGCTCCACGGCGGACGGGTGGTTGTGCGACTCGATCTTGAAGGCGATGGCCAGCCCGTCGCCCACGTCGATCACGCCGGCGTTCTCGCCGGGGCCCTGCAGCACCCAGGACGCCTTGGTGGGAAGCTTCTTCAGGAGCGGGCGGCTGTTCTTGTAGCCGCAGTGTTCGCTCCACATGGCGCTGAACACGCCCAGCTCGGTGAAGGTGGGCTCGCGCCCCAGGATGTCCAGGACGAGCCGGTACTCTTCCGTGGAAAGCCCGTGCTCCGCGACCAGCTCGGGGGTGATCGCGGGATCGCCGGGGCGTGCGCGTACGGTCACGGTCTATGCCTTCAGGGGGTGGATGATATGCGGTTTCAGCGGGCGATGACTCGGCCGGGACAAAGTCCGCACGGCCGCAAAGCCCGCACGGCGGCGGGTTGAAACCCGCCGCTGATCAAGGAAAGTCCGCCTTCGCGGACTCCCACGTAGAGATCCGCCCGCAGCCCATCGTTCACATCTCCCTTCCCCCCGCGCAGCGCGGGGGAGGGGCCGCCCGCGGCCGCGCCGATGTTCGTCGCGGCCAACGGAACTCGCCCCGCATCCCCTACGGCCGCGGCACCACGCGCGGGGTGACGCTGTTCTCGCGATCGCGGCGCTTGGCCTGGATGCTGTCGGGCTGGTTGGTCACCGTGGTGCGCGTGACCTGGCTCTCGCGCTCGGCCCGCGTGTCGTCCACCGAGGTGGCGCGGCGCGAGGTGGAATCGGTCAGCTGCACCGGCGGCTGCGCGCCCTGCGTGACCGGGCCGGGGCCGGTCACCGTCCGCCCGTCCGGGCTCTGCGACCCGGTCGGATTGCGCGACAGGCCGCGCGTGACGCCGCCGGTCTCGCTTCCACCGGCCGTGCCCTGCTGGCCGCCGGTGCGGATGATGGTGCTCTGGCCCTGCGCCTGGTCGCTCCCGCTGCGCGCGGGCGGGGGAACCACGTCGCGCACCTGGCCCTGCGGACCGGTCGATTCCACGCTCACGCCGCCCACGCGGGCCGGCGCGTCGTCCGTGGGGTCGCCGTTGCGGTCGCGGCTGCGGCCCTTGACGAGGATCCGCTCCGGCGCGCGGCCGTTGCCCACGCCTTGCCGATCCATGGCGTTCGCGGGCGCGCCGTTCAGGCGGATCGCCTGGGAACCCGCGTTGCCGCCGGCCTGCCCCAGCGCGTCCGCCGCGGGGCCCGACGCGATGCGCCGGGCGCGGGTGCGCAGCACGGCGGCCACCACGCGGTCGTTGCGGAAGAAGACCACGTCGTCGCTGCCGCAGCGGTTGGGGCAGCCGTTGGAGTAGAACCAGTAGTTCCACTCGCCCTCTCCGCGCGTCCGCGCCGGCGCGCCGAAGGTGCCGCGCACCTGGTCGGGGCTCATCCCGGGGCTGATCACCCGCTGCGCCGCCGCGGGGAGTGCGGAAAACACCAGGAGCGCCGCCGCGATCGCAAGCTTCGCCTTCATCGTTTCCACCTCCGCTGTGTCTGGGGCGCGGGTGCGTCCGTCCGTCGTACCACCTCTGCCGGCTGTCCGAGCCGACGCAGGATCGCCCCGCTCGCGGTACAGGCCTGCCATCATCATGCCGCGGCAGGATTTGGCGCGTTTCCGCGGCGCCGCGGGGGCCCTCTCCCTGGCTCGTTCCTCGCCTGTCCCTCCCCCAAAAACTGCTTGGGGGAGGGACGTGGGCGCTTCGCGCGGCTACTTCCGTCGGGGACCAGGCATCGCTGCCGCAGGCAGATCTTTCGTGGTCGCGCAGGAATTTCCGCCGTCGGAGTCCGCGAAGGCGGACTGTGTGCCGTTGTAGCCGCCACTTCAGTGGCATTTCCCCACGGCGGTACCGCGCGATTACACCCGCGCCAGGTGCGCCGCCACGGAGCGGAAGAAGCCCAGCCCGTCGGTGCTCCCCAGCAGCGGCTCGATGGCGCGCTCGGGGTGCGGCATCATCCCCAGCACGTTGCCGGCGGCGTTGATGATGCCGGCGATGCCGCGCGCGCTCCCGTTCGGGTTGGCGGCGGGAGAGACCAGTCCCTCGTCGCTGCAGTAGCGGAACACCACCTGCCCGTTGGCCTCCAGCTCGTCCAGCACCTCGGGGTCGGCGAAGTAGCACCCCTCGCCGTGCGCGATCGGGATGCGCAGCACGTCGCCCACGGCGTAGTCGCTGGTGAACGCGGTGTCGGCGCGCTCCACCAGGAGGTGCACGGGGCGGGAGCGGAACTTGAGGCTCCGGTTGCGCATCAGGCCGCCGGGAAGGAGCCCCGCCTCGCACAGGATCTGGAAGCCGTTGCAGATGCCGGCCACCGGCCCGCCGGCCGCCGCGAACGCCTTCACCTCGCGCATGATGGGGCTGTGCGCGGCGATCGCCCCCGCGCGCAGGTAGTCGCCGTAGCTGAACCCGCCGGGGAGGAAGACGGCGTCCACCCCGTGCAGGTCGTGCTCCTTGTGCCAGATGTAGAGCGCCTCGGCGCCCAGGCCGTCGTGCACGGCCTTGTAGCAGTCGTAATCGCAGTTGCTGCCGGGAAAGGTCACCACCCCGATCTTCATGCGGCCGCCAGCGCCTCCACGCGCACGTCGTAGTCCTCGGTCACCGGGTTGGCCAGCAGCTGCCGGCACATGGCGTCCACCCTCTCCCGCGCGTCTGCGTCGGAATCAGCGGAGAGCGTGAACTTGATCAACCGGCCCACGTGCACGTCTTCCACCCCGCCGAAGCCCAGCGACCGGAGCGCGCCCTGCACGGCGCTCCCCTGCGGGTCCAGGATCCCCCGGCGCGGCGTGACCCGCACCTCCACGCGATAGTCCGTCACGATCCTCGCTCCTCGTCGGTCATCCTGGGCGGCCCGGCGGCGCGCGGGCCGGGGCGCACGTCCTCGTATTCCAGCGCCCGCATCTCGTCGGGGTCGGGCGGCGCCACCGTCTCGATCGGCTCCTCGTCGGGGAGCTTCTCGTCGAACCCCTGCAGCACCGTCCGCACCAGCCCGTGGGCGATGTACAGGATGATCAGGGGGAAGAAGAAGTACTCGGGGTAGGTGAACATCGCGACGATGGCCAGCAGCGCCGTGGCCACCGCCAGGCGCCCGCCCCAGGTGCGCAGGTTGAAGCGCGGCACCACGGGGTACAGCACGTTGCTCACCATCAGCACCGCCACGAACATCATCAGCCACCCCGCCGCGCGCCCCGCGTCCACGTGGCTGAACCAGCGGTGCCACAGCGGCGTCTGGGTGAAGGCGTAGAAGGTGGAGACGCACACCCCGGCGCTGGGCGAGGGGAGGCCGTGGAACGCGGTCTTGGCGGTGCCCGCCTGTTCGATGTTGAAGCGCGCCAGGCGGAAGATGGCGCCGGTGAGGTAGAGGAAGCTGATCACCCAGCTCCACTCGCCGCCGTTCTTCAGGAAGGTGAAGTAGACGATCAGCGCCGGCGCCATCCCGAAGCTCACCGCGTCCACCAGCGAGTCGAGCTCCTCGCCGAAGGCGCTGCCGGTGGCGGTGAAGCGCGCGATGCGGCCGTCGAGCATGTCGAACACCGCCGCCAGCACGATCAGCCAGCCGGCGGTGACGGAATCGCCCCGGGCGGCGTGGACGATGGCCCACACCCCCAGGAACATGTTCCCCACCGTGAAGGCGCTGGGGAGGATGATGATCCCGCGCCTGAGCCGGCGCCTGCGCGCGCCCGCGACGGTGTTCCGATCGCTCAACTCGCCCCTCCGTGGATCGGGAACTCGTCCAGCGCCATCCCCGTGAGCCGCCGGAACGCGTCCTGGTACCGCGCGCTGGTCGCCTCGATCACCTCCGGCGGGAGCTGGGGCGCGGGGTACGCCTTGTTCCACTCGCCGCGCGCGACCAGCTCCTCCAGCCAGTCGCGCAGCGGCTGCTTGTCCAGCGACGGCTGGCCGCGCCCCGGCGCGTAGCTCTCCTTCGGCCAGAAGCGCGAGCTGTCGGGGGTGAGCACCTCGTCCATCACCCGGATCGTCCCGTCACCGTCGCGCCCGAACTCGAACTTGGTGTCGGCGATGATGATCCCCGCGTCCGCCGCCACCTCCCGCCCGCGCCCGTACAGCGCCAGCGAGTGCCCGCGCAGTTTGCCGGCAACCTCCGCGCCCACGATCCGTTCCATCCGCCCGAAGGGGATGTTCTCGTCGTGGCCGGTCTCGGCCTTGGTCGCCGGGGAGAAGACGGGGGGATCGAGCCGTCCGGATTCGGAGAGGCCCGCGGGGAGCGGCTCGCCGGCCAGGGTGCCGCTCTCGCGGTACTCCTTCCACGCGCTGCCGGAAAGGTAGCCGCGGACCACGCATTCCACGGGGAACGGCTGGAGCTTGCGGACGAGCATGGCGCGCCGCGCCCACGTCTCGCGGACCGGGTCGAGCGCGGGGTAGCGCGCGGCGATGGCGTCGGGATCGACGGAAAGGAGGTGGTTGGGGACGATGCCGCGGGTCTGGCCGAACCACCACGCGGAGATCAGGGTGAGGACCTCGCCCTTGCGCGGCACGGGGTTGGGCATCACCACGTCGAAGGCGCTCACGCGGTCGGTGGCGACCATCAGCAGCGCGTCGCCCAGGTCGTACACGTCCCGCACCTTCCCGCGCAGCAGCAGCGGGAAGGGGAGGTCGGTGGTGACGAGCGTCGGGGTCAGGAGAATGGCTCCGTCGCTTGGTTTCGCATGGGGTTGCGGAAGGCGACAAGGTAGCGCGCGGCGGACGGCGCGGCAACCGCCCGGGGCCCTCACCCTGGCGAGGCTGGTGCAGTGCTCCCCCTCCCCCAAGGGGGTTTTTTGGGGGAGGGGGCGGGGGGAGACGGCCCTCCCGCCGCGGCATGCACGATCTGCTCGCCGGCCGAGCCCGCCCCCTTCCACCACCGCCCCCGCGCGGCGAGATTTTCATTGTGCGCGGCTCCCAGCGCGTGTATCATCTGTTTTGCCGAGGGTGGCGCAACGTGTTGGGCTCCAGCGCGTTCGCGCCGTTCCGCATCCCTCCTCTCCTGGCCCTGCGAGACGCATTGCCGATGCGCAGGTCTCCGCATCTTCCGCTGCTTCTGTGGCTCTTCGCCGCGCTCGTGCTGGTGTGCGCGGGCGCGGGGTGCGCGCGGGCGCAGTTCACCGCCGCGGCGCCCGCGCAGCAGCAGCAGATGCCCGACGTGGTGGGGCTCACCTCCACCCAGGCCGCCGGGCGCCTGCGGCAGCTGGGCCTTTCCGTGTCCACGCGCGACGTGCCCAGCGCCATGCCGCAGGGGACGGTCACCAGCCAGTCGCCCGGCGCCGGCACGCCGGTGCGGAAGGGCGAGGCGGCCACGCTCGAGGTCTCCACCGGCCAGGCGCCGCAGGAGACGCAGCCGTCGGGGCAGACCAGCGGCGGCCGCACGCGCACCGACGGCGGGATCGGGGTGCGGGTGACGCCGCCGCGGCCAGGGGTGGTGCCCGACCTGACGGGGATGAGCCTGACCATGGCGCGCATCCGGCTGGTGGCCAGCGGCCTGGCGCTCGGCACCTATGACTCGGCGTGGGTGGAGGGCGCGCGCGGCGGGCGCGTGGTTCGCCAGGAGCCTGCGGCGGGCACGCAGATCCTCCCCGGCCGGCGGGTGAACGTGACGCTCGCGCGCCGCACGCCCCCCGCCGCGCAGCCCGAGACGCAGCCGCGCCCCGAGACGGTGACCGTCCCCGACCTGTCCACGCTCACCGAGGCGCAGGCGCGGACGGCGCTGGGCCGCTCGCGGCTGCTGCTGGGCGCCGCGGACAGCAGCGAGACCGGCTTCACCGCACCGGGAACGGTGTTCGCGCAGCGTCCCGCGGCCGGTGACTCGGTCCCGCCCGGCACCTTCGTCACCGTCACGCTCACCCAGTCGCGGCGGCTGGTGATGCCGTCGCTGGTCGGCCGCCCGGTCGCCGAGGCGCGGCGGGCCTTGGCGGCCGCCGGGCTGCAGCCGGGCGGCGTCACCGAGCGCGAGGCGCAGGGCACCGCCGGCCGCGTGCTCACGCAGTCGATCCCCGCCGGTACGCGGGTGCGGCCGGGGACCGCGGTGGACCTCGCCGTCTCGCGCGCCCCGGTCGTCCGCGTCGACACGCCGGTCGTCGCCAACAAACCGCCGGTTGCCCAGCGCGACACGCCCGCGCGGCCGGCGCGGCAAGACACCGCGCCGGTAAGGCAGCCCGTCCACTCGGTGGTGGTGCCGGCGGTGAACCTTCCGCCGTTGACCCCGCCGGCGGTGACGCAGACGCCGGGGACCACGCCGCAGACTACGACTCAGACGACGCCGCGGCCGGTGGATCATCCCGCGCGGACCGTGTCCGTGCCGGAACGCGGCGGCGTCCCACGCGAGGCGGTCTGGGGGCTGATCGCGCTTCTCGTGGTGGTCGCCGGCGCGGTCCTCTACCGGTGGATGAAGCCCGGCGCGGGGCCGGGGCGCGCCGCCACCACGGCCGCCGCGCCACCGCCGCCGATGACCGGCGCGGTGCGGATGCGCGTGGGGGCGGCGGAGTGGGAGTCCGCGTCGCACGCCGAGGGGCCGGTGCAGCGCGGCAAGGTGCGGCTGAACGTCCGCATCGCCGATCCGCAGCCCGCGGCGGTGCCGTCCGGCCAGGCGCTGGCGGCGGGGCGGGTGGCGGTGCGCACGGTGGATGCGGGCGCGGCTGGGCTGGAGACGGACGGTGGCGCGCCGATCGGTCCGGGCGCGGTGGTGCAGGTGCGGGTGCGCGACGGCGCGCCGAAGCTTTCAACCGACGGCGAATCGCCGGTGATCCTAGCGAGGGAATCGTGACGAACGAACGTCCCGACACGGTGCGCGACGCCGTGGACTTCGACGGCAGCTTTGCCGAGCAGCTGGGCGCTGCCGTGCGCGAGAAGCTGGGCGCGGTGCGCGCGCTGGTGAGCGGGCCGGTGCTGGAGGCCGCCGTGGGCCGCGTGGTGGAGGCCGCCGCCGCGCGCCTCGACACTCCGCTCGCCGACCTGCTCACCGGCGCCTGGGCGCGCTACCCCGAGATCCAGGAGCTGGCCGACGCCGCCCGCCACCCCTCGGACCAGGAGACGCTGGCCGAGCTGGCGGAGCACCGGTTCGGCTGGAGCTACAAGCCCCAGATCGAGGTGGTGATCAACGAATCGACCTCCATCCCCATTCCCCTGGGCGTGGAAGTGGGGGTGACGGTGCTGGGCGGCGTGCTGGTGGTGCACGGCGGGCGCTTCCGCGAGCTGCGCGCCGGGCGGCTCTCGGTAGGCGTGTCGATGGCGGTGGCCGAGAAGGAGGTGGCGAAGCGCGCGAAAGACGTCGAGCTCCCCGCCGTCTTCCGCTTCGGCAAGGACGGCGTCGGCATCCGCGAGACGGTGCCGGCGGTGAAGATCGCGCCCGTCCACCCCGAGGCGGTGACCGCCAACTCCTGAACCGCCCGGTCGGTGGACGACGGCGTCGCGGCGGTCCGGCTCCGGCCGGGCCGCCGCCATCGTTTTGCGGGAAGATGTAACGGCGTGCGTGCGCTTTGATGCGTTCTGTTGCAGTCCGGCGCCGCGCAGCGGTCTGCCACGTCGGGTGCGATCGTGTTGCGGGATTGTGAGTTAGATGGACCGGTGGGTCGCGGCGTGGATCTGGCCTTTCCATCTGGCGCCGATTGCGGCACACCTCCGCAGACCGACGAGACCCTCCGATGCCGAGCCGTCCCTCCCTCCGCTCCGCCGCCGCCCTGTGCGCGGCCTTCGCGCTGGCCGCGATCCCCTCCGCCGTGCGGCCGCAGGCGCTGTCGCTGGGGCTGGCGATGCCCGCCGCCCGCGTCAGCCCCGCGCTGGTGGTGGTGCCCGACGTGCGCGGGCAGACGCTCTCCGGCGCCGCCGTCCGCGTGGCGAACGTGGGGCTGGTGCCGCGCCACGCCGCCTCGTCGCCCGGCGACCTGGACACCTCGCCGGTGCGGCGGCAGTGGCCGCGCGCCGGGCAGCGCGTGCCCGAGGGAACCGTGGTCGCGCTGGAGCTGGCGACCCTGGCCGCCGCGCCGGCCCGCGCGCCCGCCGCCCGTTCCGCCGCCGAGATGGCCGAGGTCTCGGCCGCGTGGCTGGCCCGCACCTCGGCGACCGTGTCGTTCGAAGCGCGCGGGAAGGCGGGGGATGCATCGGGCGCGGCGTTCTGGTGGATCGCCGCGGCGGTCTGCGCGCCGTTGCTGGCGCTCGCGCTGCGGGCCATGCCGTCGCGCCGCGCCGCCCCCGCTCCGGCCGCGCCGCGGGACGCGAAGGCGGCGGCGCGTCAGGCCGCGGGCGTCGCTCCGGGCGCCGAGGCGCTCGGCCGTCTGCGCCGTACCGTGTGGGTGAAGCGGACGGGGGGAGTTCCCCGGCTCGCCGTCGCATCGGCCGGCACCATCGCCGCGACGGACGTGGCGGAGGCGTAGCTTCCTGGAGAGCCGCGAGAGATTCCGTGTCATCACCCCAGACGGGCCGCTCCCCGCGCGTGCCCGGTATCGCCGCGCGCGAGGCCAACCCCGGCCCGCGTGCATTTCGACGTTGGGTGAGCCTGGCGCCAGTCGGGTGTGTGACCGACGATGAACGACGGGGCGGCAGAGAAAGATCTCCTCCGCCCCGTCCTGTTCCCCGGCGTGGCGTGATCGGGATCATCCCATCGCGTGCGCCTCCCCTGGCAGGCGGCGGCTACTTGACCCTGTCGTGCCGTGGCGGCTAAGTAATGGCGTTGCCTCGACGCGAGAGAATGCCCCGTTCACGCCCTCGGAAGGACCCGAACGACAATGCAGAAGCACATCGGCATCGCCATCCAGGGCCGCGGAGCGTCGCGGGCGCTCGACGAGCTCCTCGCCATCCCCGGCATCGAGGCCGTCCGCCACACGCCACCGCCGCCGAAGGTGGTCTATCGCGACGCGGGGCTGCTGTCCGCCGTTGGCGAGATCGTCGGGATCGCGGGGGGCATCGCCGGGATCGTGTCCGCGATCATCGAGTGGCGGGAGAAGCTGAAGGCCCGCGGCGGCTCGCAACTGGATGTGGTGATCGAAGATGCACGCGGCAACCGTCTCCTGCTGCGAAGCGCCACTCCCGAGCAGTTGACGCAGGTGCTGCAGTCCATCGCCGCCGAGCGCCCAGATTGATCACGGTCGACGTCGAGTGGGTCTCCATCCCGGAAATGACGCCGAATGCCAATGGCGGCCCGGAGCAACCCGCGGCCGCCGTTCTCGTCCGACCCCACGTGCGTGAGCGGACGCGCATTCCGAACCTGTGCACTCACGTACCCGTTCCGCGGTGCTGGTCCCCGGGCTACAGCCCGTAGATCGGCTTCACCTTCGCCTCGAGATACGCCAGCAGCGGCTCGTGGCTCAGCGGCTGGCCGGTGATGCGCTCGCAGAGCTCGGGGGCGGTGTAGCGGCGACCGTGGGCGTGCACGTGCTCCTTGAGCCACGCCAGCAGCCCGCCGAACTCGCCGCGGCGCAGGTCGTCGTCCAGCGAGGGGAGGGCCTGGCGCGCGGAGGCCCAGAACTGCGCCGCGTACAGGTTGCCCAGCGTGTAGGTGGGGAAGTAGCCGAACGCCGTCATCGACCAGTGGATGTCCTGCATGGCGCCGCGCGCGTGGTCGGGCACCTCCACGCCTAGGTCGGCGCGCATCCGCTCGTTCCACGCCGCCGGCAGGTCGGCCACCCTCAGGTCCCCCGACAGCATCGCCCGCTCGAGGTCGAAGCGCAGCATGATGTGCAGGTTGTACGTCGCCTCGTCGCTGTCGATGCGGATCAGCGAGGGGCGGATCACGTTCATCCCGCGGTACACCGTCTCCACGTCCATCGCGTCGAGCCCCGGCACCCCCAGCGCGCGCTGCACCTCGGGGAGCGCCCACTCCCAGAACGGGCGCGAGCGGCCCACGAAGTTCTCCCACATCCGGCTCTGGCTTTCGTGGATGCCGGTGCTGGCCGCCTCGGCCACCGGCTGCCCGAAGTGCCCGGCCTTGGGCAGGTTCTGCTCGTACAGCGCGTGCCCCGTCTCGTGCATCGTCCCTGAGAGCGCGCTGATGAACTGGTCTTCGGCGTAGCGCGTGGTGAGGCGCGTGTCGCCCGGCGCCATCCCGTCGCAGAAGGGGTGCGCCGACACGTCGAGCCGGCCCGCGTCCAGGTCGAACCCCATCCGCCGCACGATCTCGCGGTTGAAGGCTACCTGCCGGTCCACGGGCACGCGCACGCCCTGCCACGAGGTGTCGGGGGTGACGCCGCTCTCGGCCACCGCGCGGATCAGCGGCGCCAGGCCGGCGCGCAGCGCGTCGAAGGTCCGCGTGACCTGCGCGGTGGTCATCCCCGGCTCGAACTCGTCCAGCAGCGCGTCGTACGGCTCGCCGCCCTCGGGCCAGCCGTACGCCTCGGCCTTGCGGCGCACCAGACCCACGACCTTTTCCAGCCACGGTGCGAACGCCGCGAAGTCGTTGCGCTCGCGCGCGTCGCGCCACACGTGCATGGCGCGCGAGCTGGTCTCGGCGGTCTCGCGCACCAGGTCGGGGGGAAGGCGGGTGGCGCGGCCGTAGTCTCGCCGCAACTCGCGCAGGTTCGCGGCGGCGGTGGTGTCGTCCGCCAGCACGGGATCGGCCTCGCACTGCGCCAGCAGCTCGCCCACGCGGGGGCTGGTGAACCTCTCGTGCACCAGCGACGAGATCAGCGCCATCTGCTCGGCGCGGATCTCGGCGGCGGCGGGCGGCATGTAGGTCTCCTGGTCCCACCCCAGCAGCGAGCCGGCGGAGCGCAGCGTGGCGGCCTCGCGCATCAGCCGCATCAGCTCGGTGTAGGCGGCCGGGTGGGGCGCGGCGGCGGTATCGGTCATCGGGATGGAATGGACGAAGGGTTGCGGTGCCGGGACCGGAGTCGCGCCCTCCCGGCGTCGGCGGATCGATCGCGGCGACGGCCGCACGATGTTCCCGCGGCGCGACGGCTCGAACGCGCCGCAGGCGGACGCAGTTCCGCGGGGACACGTCTGGGGGAGGGAAGATCGATGGCGAAGCGTGTGAACGCCAGTCCGGAACCACGTGGACCGCCGCGCGCGATCCAGCGCCATCCCGGACGGGTCACGGAGTGGAGGAACGCCTCGCATCGAAAGGGACTTTTCTGACGGGCGGACAGGGCGCGCGAGCAAGCCGGTGCCAATAAACATTCGAATCTGATACGCAAACGTGGTGCAGAAAACTCTTGCTACGCGGCTCACCTAATCCGATACTACGTGCTGGACAGTGTCCCCGCTCGATCCCCTCCCTCCAGTCCGGAGCGTGCTTCATGGCCGAATCCGCCCACATCCAGCCGCAGCCGCTGTACGCAGGTCCCATCCAGGATGCCACCCGCTCGGGCGACATGGCGCGCATGCGCGAGATGGAGCAGCGCGCGCAGCAGCACCTGGAGCAGGTGCGGAGCGCGCTGGACGAGCTCCGCGCCGCGATCGGATCACACAACAGCTGATTTGGCCGCCGCGAGCGGCACCGCGTGCGGGGCGCGGGTGCGTCCCGCCTTTCATCCAACCGGGAGAATGCGCCATGTCGGATCAGGGATCATACGGAGGGCCGGTGGTGCTGTACGCCGTGGGAATCCACGAAGCCACGCAGAGCGGAGACCGGGCCCGGATGCAGCAGATGGCGCAGCAGGCCGAGCAGCACCTGCAGGAGGTGGAGAGCGCGCTTCAGGAGCTGCGCGCCGCCCTCGGCAGGAACAGCTAGACGCCCCCGCCGGCCCGCCCCCATCCGGCGGCGGGCCCGCACCCGTGTCCATTCAGTGACCCGGAGGCTCACCATGTCGGACCAGGACTACAACCCGTACCACTGCGCGGCGCTCTATGCCGGCTGCATCCACGAGGCCGTGCGCAGCAGCGACCGCGAGCGGATGCGCGCGGTGGAGGCGCAGGCCAGCCAGTACGTGGACGAGGTCCGCGAGGCGCTCGACAAGCTCCGCTCGGCGCTCGGCAACAGCTGACGAGCGGAGCCATACGCGCGTGCCGGGCCGCCCACCGCGGCCCGGCACCGCCATCTCACCCCTCAGGCAGAGGACGGTCCCATGCACCCGGTCCCCCCGTACGGCACCGCCATCCAGGAAGCCATCCGCTCGGGCGACCGCGCCCGCATGCAGGAGGTGGCGCAGCAGGCCGAGAAGCACCTCAAGGAAGTGCGCGAGGCGCTGGACAAGCTCCACCAGGAGCTGGGCCAGCGGAACAGCTGACCACGGTGCCGGGTGCCGGGTGCTGAGTGAACGACCTCGATGCGTGTTCCACAACCCGCGAGACGCACCACCGCTTCAGACGGATCCGGCGAGAACCACGACTCAGCCCCGGCACACGGCACCCGGCACTCTTGCCCCCACGCCGCCTTTCATCGTCCGCACCCGAGGAGTGACAGGATGGAAAAGCCCAGGCCCGCCCGGATGCGCACCCTCGACGACTTCGTGCGGCAGGTGCCGGTGCACGTGGTGTGGGAGCTGACACTCGCCTGCAACCTGCACTGCCAGCACTGCGGCTCGCGCGCCGGCAAGCGCCGCCCCGGCGAGCTGAGCACCGAGCAGGCGCTGGAGGTGGTGGAGTCGCTGGCGCGGCTGGGCACGCGCGAGGTCACGCTGATCGGCGGCGAGGCGTACCTGCGGAAGGACTGGACCGAGATCGTGCGCGCCGTGCGCAGCCACGGGATGTACTGCGCCATCCAGACGGGCGGCTGGGCCTTTACCCCCAAACGGCTCGAGGAGGGGATGGCGGCGGGGCTGCGCGGCGTGGGCGTGTCGATCGACGGGCTGCGCGACTACCACGACCGGGTGCGCGGCGTGCGCGGCGCGTGGGACAACGCGCTGAACGTGCTGCGCCGCGCGCGCGAGGCCGGGATCAACCGCAGCGTGAACACCCAGATCGGCCCCGAGACGATCCCGCAGCTGCGCGAGCTGATGCACACGGTGATCGACGCGGGCGCGCAGCAGTGGCAGATCCAGCTCACCGTGGCCATGGGCAACGCGGTGGACCACCCCGAGCTGCTGCTGCAGCCCTACCGCCTGCAGGAGCTGATGCCGCTGCTGGCCGAGCTGCTGGACGAGGGCGCCCGGCGCGACTTCACCATGATCGTGGGGAACAACATCGGCTACTTCGGCCCCTACGAGCACCGCCTGCGCGCCGTTCTGGACGAGGGCGTGCACTGGGGCGGCTGCGCCGCCGGGCAGAGCGTGATCGGGCTGGAGGCGGACGGGACGATGAAGGGGTGCCCCTCGCTTCCCACGCGCGGCTACGCGGGCGGCAACGTGAAGGACCTGTCGGTGGAAGACATCTGGAATCACGCCCCCGAGCTGCACTTCGGGCGGCTGCGCGGCAAAGAGGACATGTGGGGCTTCTGCCGGACCTGCTACTACAACGACGTCTGCCGCGCCGGGTGCACCTGGACCTCGCACTCGCTGCTGGGGCGCCCGGGGAACAACCCGTACTGCCACCACCGCGTGGAGACGCTCGCCAGGCAGGGGCTGCGCGAGCGCATCGTGAAGGTGGAAGACGCGCCCGGCGCCTCGTTCGCCATCGGCCGCTTCGAGGTGGTGACCGAGGAGATCCCGCCTGACGGGAGCGACGCCCCCGGCCGCGTCGTCGGCACGACGGACAAGGTGCTGGTGCAGCTGCTGAAGAAGCCGATCGCGGGGATGGACCGCGGCCCCTCGCCCGACCACGGCCGCATCCCGCCGCGGCTGGAGCTGTGCCGCGCCTGCAACCGCCACATCTACGCCCACGAGACCGCCTGCCCCCACTGCGGCGCCGATGTGGCCCAGGCCAACGCCCGCTTCCAGGCCGACCGCGCCCGCGCCGAGGCGGTGATGGCCCGCCTGAGCGCGCTGCTCACCGGCGCCGGCGTTTCCCCCGCGCCTCCCGCCGTCCCGCTCGGCGCCGGGCTGTCGGCGCACGCGGATGCCGACGCCGCCGCGGAGATGGCGGTGGCGGGGGATTGAACCAACGGGTCGACCGTTCATCGCACGAAGCGGGGCTCGACGCTGGTCGAAGCCCCGCTTCGGTTTCATGGCAACAGAACCGTCCGGACCTACCGATAGGGGTGCCGTCGTGCGCTCACCCGCCGCGCAATCGTCATCGTGGAAGGATTACTGGTCCGAGCTTCGGATCCCGAAGAACCCGCAGAGGTGATCTTCCAGGGTTTTGAGAGACTCGAGGTCGAGCACGAACGCCGTCTCGCCAGCGATTCCGTCAGGATGCCAGACCGTCTGGATCAATGGCGCCGCCAGAAAAGCACGGGTGGTTGGCTGGTTGAAGATCTGGAACCAGGGTTTATCAGATACCTGGAGAATGCCCGGCGCCGCGATCAGGCCGTCGCCGCGAACGAGCGGCAACACTAGTTGATACCGTCGTTCGCGTGAGTAGACGTGCTCGGTGAGGACTATCCCGAATCGCGCTTGAAGCCTCGCCGCGACCTCTGGGTAGAAGCTGATTATGCGCCCGCGAAGTGAGCCCTCGGGCGACGACGTGTTCATGCAGGATCCTGTTCCGATTCCCAGCGCGCTCGCCAAAGCCTCGCGAAACCGCGCTAGATCCTTTCCCAGAAAGCCCGTATGTGGCGGCAACTGCCGGTATTCGATCTGAAGAATCAAACCGGGATAGAAGAGTGTGGTCTCGTCCAAGCCGTTTGCGTTGACACCTGCCAGAAGCGGCTTCACTTCCACGCACGCCGCGGCCGACGCTAATTCTGTCGCGCGCGTGCTTCCGTAGACGAACGCACCAAGCTCCACTGCGCTGGAACGCGTTGCGAGAGCGAATGGCCGAGGTTTGTTGCGGTTCAGCCATGTCGTTCCAGGGGACACGATGAAGATGTGCCCGGCCGCGAAAGTGTCGAGTTTGGGTCGTCTGCCGCCGACAGAACGCCAAGACATATTCAGAGATGTTAGGGCCCGTATGGATCTTCCATACGACGATAGAACGTACTGGGTTGTACCCAGTCGCCTGTAACGGTTCACACAGTCGTTACTTACTCGGCCGGTCGAATCAACCGCCGGATCTCCCGACCCGTCGCCTCCTGGGAGAGCTTCGACATCTTGCGAAAGAACTCCAGCTCTTCAAGAGCTTCCGGGGACAGTTCGTGATCCGGAATCCCTCCGCGCTGAGGGGTGGCTGGAGGCTGGCACTCTGATTTCGCTGCTGCACTCATCTGCGCTGCTCCATATGAAAACCGGCTGCCGGTTACTCGCTCAGCTCGATCCGGCCAAACAGCCGTAGGATCTCTTTCGGGGTGGTACGTCGCGACTCCTTCATCATCTCGCGAGTGAAGGCTGCTCCTCCTCGTCCGGGTCCACGGCGCACCCATGTGGCTGCGTAGAGTCATGGTAGAGCGGCGGTTGAATCCGTTGGTTGTTCGGTTGCACCGCCATCTACTCCGCTCCGTGAGAGGTGAACGAAAGGTATAGCGGAGCGGGCGGCGGATCAAGGGCAAAGACGCGAAACGCGCGGAAGCGGCCAGCGGGGGAACAGTCACCGTGAGCCGGGCGGCGGAAGTCCCGTGCCTGCAAGGGAATCGGTGCGGGCGAACTCGGCCAGGGGGCCGCGGCGGCCGGTGCGGGGGGTGAACAGGCAGCGGTAGCGGCTGCTCTGGCCGGGCTCGCCGATCCAGACCTGCGCGGCGAAGCGGTTGAACTGCACGCGCGAGGCCGTCACCAGCGGCGGACCCAGCCGGCGGAGCGCGGCCGGGTCGGGGGCGGACCAGCCGCGCAGGCTCCGCGGGCCCAGGTAGAGGTCGTTCTCCTCGCGGGGGCGGGCGCCGGCGGCGCGGGCGGCCTCGGCGCAGGCGATCGCCGCCTGGCGGACGCTGGCGGGCGACCAGCGGACCCGGCCCACGGCGTACGACCATTCGTGGAAGTTGCGGATCGGGTACCCTTCGCCGCCCGCGGTCGCCGAGACGGCGTGCAGGGCGCTGTCCGACCCCGGCGGCGTCCACGTGCCCCAGTGGTAGCGGAAGGCCGGGATCACGGCGGAGGGGGTGACCATCACGCGCAGGCTGTCGCGCAGCAGCGGCCGCAGGCGCGGGGGCACGCGCGGCTCCAGCGTGCGCACCAGCGCCTCGCGCGCGGGGTCGGGGATGCCGGCGGTGGTGGCGTGCGCGCGCGGCGCCGGATCGTCCCCGCAGGCGGCGAGCGCGAAGAGCGCCGCCAGCGCGAGTGCCGGCGGCGCGATCGCTGGGCGGCGGCGGGGAGACACGGGCCGGGTCAGACGCGCAGCTCGGGGGCGGACTCCCGCGCCGCCTCGGGGTAGCGCGCCAGCACGGGGGCCACCCACTCGGCCAGGAACTCGTCCACCTGCTGGGGCGCGCGGCCCACGTACAGCTCCGGCCGCAGGTCTTCCTCCAGCTCCGCGCGGGTGACGCCGAACGCGGCGTCGGCGGCGATGCGGTCCATCAGGTCGTTGGGGCGGCCGTGCTGCTTCACCTCGCGCCCCGCCTCGATGCTGTGCACTCGCACGCGTTCATGCAGGTCCTGCCGGTCGCCGCCCTTCTTCACGGCGCGCATCATCAGGTTCTCGGTGGCCATGAACGGGAGCTCGTCCATCAGCCGCCGCCGGATCATCTCCGGATAGACCACCATCCCGCGCGCCACGTTGTGCATCAGCAGCAGCGTGCTGTCGATGGCGAGATAGGCCTCCGGGATGGCGATGCGCTTGTTGGCCGAATCGTCCAGCGTGCGCTCGAACCACTGCTGCGCGGCGGTGAAGGCCGGGTCCAGCGAGAGGACGATGGCGTGGCGAGCCAGCGCGTTGATCCGCTCGGACCGCATCGGGTTGCGCTTGTACGGCATGGCGCTGCTGCCGATCTGCTGCTCCTCGAACGGCTCCTCCACCTCCTTGAGGTGCGACAGCAGGCGCACGTCGTTGGCGAACTTGCTGGCGCTCTGGCCGATCCCGGCGAGCGTGGAGAGGCAGGCGTAGTCCGTCTTGCGCGTGTACGTCTGCCCGGTGACGCCGTACACCTGCTCGAACCCCATCTTCCGCGCCACCAGGCGGTTGAGGCGTTCCACCTTCTCTCCGTCGCCCTCGAACAGGTCCATGAAGCTGGCCTGCGTCCCCGTGGTGCCCCGCACGCCGCGGAAGCGCAGCGTCTGCAGGCGGAACTCCACCTCCTCAAGATCGAGCAGCAGGTCCTGGATCCAGAGCGTGGCGCGCTTGCCGACCGTGGTGGGCTGCGCGGGCTGGAAGTGGGTGAAGCCGAGCGTGGCCAGGTCACGGTGCTCGCGCGCGAAGTCCGCCAGTGACGCGACGACGGAGGCGATGCGCTGCGCGACCAGTTTGAGCGCCTCGCGGTGCTGGATCAGGTCGGTGTTGTCGCCGACGTACGCCGACGTGGCGCCCAGGTGGATGATGGCGCGCGCCTCGGGGGCCTGCTCGCCCAGGTGGTGGACGTGCGCCATCACGTCGTGCCGAAGCTCGCGCTCCAGCTCGGCGGCGCGCTTCAGGTCGAAGTCGTCCAGGTGCGCGCGGATCGCCTCGATCGCCGCGTCGGGGATCGGCAGCCCCAGCTCGCGCTCGGCCTCGGCCAGCGCCAGCCACAGCCTGCGCCAGGTGCCGAACTTGAACTTCGCCGAGAAGATGTAGCTCATCTCGGGCGACGCGTACCGCTCGGTGAGCGGATTGGAATATCGGTCAGAAGCCATTCGTCTCTGGTTCGATGGATCGGATTCGGCCGCCACAAGGCGTCGTACAAAGCGCTCACGAACGACGGGTATGCTCGCTCGCGAGGCGCGCAATCACCTGGAAAAAGTTGAACAGGTCCGTACCTTCAATATCAGCGATCGTCATTCTCTGCGCTATCTGACGATTTCTCTTCTTCACGTCGAAGCCAATCTGCTTGCGAAGCGGCAGCTCAGGTACAACGGTAGTAAAAGTAGTAGGTACCTGGTGCGAGAACTCAGCGCGTATCGCTTCAGCCGTGAAATAGTTCTCAATGGCGTACCGCTCCAACTTGTAAACTTCGATGTTGAATTCCGCACATAGACGCTCAAAGCGATTCCGACCAGATTTGCTCCGCGGATCGTTGTCAATTAGAGCGACTATCTTGTAATGCTCCGCAAAAACGCTAAGGTCTACTTGAGTCATCTGGTCCCCAAACAACGGCCAAGTCTTAATTACGTATTGTGTCAGGAGCCCAAACTTCTGCAAGAATTCATTGATTACGGGTGTATCGGTAATGCCTTCGACTAATACGATCAGATCCGAGACAAGATTATCTGTCACCTCGTAACCGAGTGCATTAAGGATAGTGGCCCGGCTGGTCGCGTCAGCGACTGTAATTTTCCGGTCATATGACGTAAAGAACACACGGTCCACAAGTGTTGAGTCAAGGAACACATTTGAATGGGTCGCGATGAAGAACTGCTTGTTCGTGTTGTCTCGGAGAAATCCTAATAAACGCCGTTGCATATCAGGGTGGAGATGGTTTTCGGGTTCTTCGATCAGCAGATACTTGTTCTGGTCGTCGCACGCGAAATACAGGATCACCAGAAGTTCCTGAAGCCCCATCCCGCACCTGTCGGCGTGCATCCACGCGCCATCCGGAGTTCCGAAGCTAAGAAGGAGCTTGTATTCATCAGGCAAAGTAATGTCGAAGTCAAAGCCTGACGTAATGTGGTTGAAGGCGTTCTTTACGGCGTCGAACAACCGTCGGGCATTGGCATCCTGTAACTGATTCTTCGCAATAAATAACCGGTTGAGTACTCCTGCTCCGCTGGGGTGAACTTTTGTATCTGGATTAAGGGAAAACGTCGTTTCTAAGCCTCGCTTCGCTGGGATCAGCACACCGGTTGGCAGATCGGCGAAAAGCTGAGAATAGGCATAGATGAGTGGGGGAGATGGGAACCGGAGTTGCTCTGATCCCGGCCCGTGGATCTGCACCAAGACCTCTTCGTAGTAATCCCCCGCGTCCGGCTCGTACCACACTCTTCTCGCTTCAGAAGCGCGTTGTATAGCGTACTCTATCGTGGCGGTGGGAAGATGTCGTGCCCATTCAATCGACTCACCGACCGCAGTGGCGATCCTCGCCATATCGTCCGGCGTTATTTCTCGACCAATTAACCCTAAGGAACGGTCGAGAATAGCCGCGAGAAGCGTTGATTTTCCGCTGCTATTCCGTCCGCAAATTACGTTGATCTTCCCCAATTTGACCAAGGTCACACCATCGAGGAAGGCTACTTTGCGGAAAGTGATATTCTCAATCATCGTGTGATTCTCACAATCCTTACTACACCAGCCGCAGACGCGGCTTGCGAGGCGGCGGGTTCTCGCCCGCGTCGGCCGGGTAGGCGACGGCGGAGAGGAAGAGGCCTTCGAGCGGGGCGGGC
>Ga0207706_10001036_pt1 | contig 28241 bp, 15 predicted proteins | sample KBSC53metaG_FD_184318 | JGI IMG/M metagenome (GOLD analysis project Ga0207706, IMG submission 184318) | Corn rhizosphere microbial communities from Kellogg Biological Station, Michigan, USA - KBS C5-3 metaG (SPAdes) (version 2) | ecosystem: Host-associated > Plants > Roots > Rhizosphere > Soil ... | reverse complement strand
GGTCATCCGATGGCGATATGCGATCTAGTTCCGCGAGCGCCGCCGCGACGTTGCCCGCCTGATTCAGCTGGGCTATGCGAGTCAATTGAGTGGAAAGCGAATCACCCGCTGTTGGCGACGCCGCCGCGGACGCCGGGGTCACCGGCGGATTTGATTGAGACTTCGCCACTCCGCCTTGCGGTGGCGGGGCCGTCTGATCGACGCGTACGGGGACGGGCGGATTCGCGTTGCCTGCCGAAGACACCGAGGGGCTACCGCCGGAGGCCGAAGACGCGCGCGGGCCAGAGGACGCCTCGTTCGGCCGATTCATCCACACCACGACACCACCGATCGAAAGCACGAGCACGGCAGCTGCGGCGACGATCACGACCTTGCGGGATGAGGAGCCGGTCGCGCGCATCGATTGAGTCGATCGAGTCGGCGGTTCGAGTCTTGCCGGTTCCGACGGCGCACGCGGGTGACGCTCTTTCTCCTGCCGAATCTCGACGAGAAGTTGCGAGGCTTCGGGGTCGTCTGGATCCAGCGTCAATGCGTCTTCGCATGCGGCGGTGGCCGACTCGAGATCGCCTCGTGCCAGCGCGGCGCGCGCCGCTTCGCACTGAGCCACAATCTGCCGCGCACGACTCTCCATGCCGCGTCGCTCCGCAGACGATGCAGGGCGGGTTGACGGCTTCGACCTGTTGCGGGACGGAATGACAACTGTCGCGACTTGCAGATTCGGGTCGATGCTGCTTCGGGCGCGACCGATTGCGGCCCGCATCTCGTCGAGATCCGCGAATCGATCCTGCGGATGCTTCGCGAGGGCACGGAGGACGACCTGTTCCAGTTCTCCCGGAAGCTCCGGGCACAGCTCTGCGAGCCGTGCCGGATCTGCGTGTGGCAGGCGCTGCAGGAGGCCGTCGTCCAGTGATCCGGGGAACGCCTGGTGGTAGGAGAGCAGCTCGTAAGCCAGGGCACCGACGGAGAAAATGTCGCTGCGAAAGTCGACCGGCTTTCCGAGCATCTGTTCGGGCGACATGTAATTGAGGGTCCCGAGCATCATGCCGTCGGACGTCATTGCCGAATTCGCGACCCGCGCGATTCCGAAGTCGAGGATCCGGATGATGCCTTGCGCGTCAACCATCACATTCGCCGGCTTGATGTCCCTGTGCACGATGCCGACGCGGTGCGCATGGTGGAGACCGGCGCAGATCTGCTCGACGAACGAACACTTCTGCGCCAGCAGCAGCTGCTGCCGCCGCTTGATGACCTCGGCCAGCGTCGTGCCGTCGACGTACTCCATGGCAATGAACGGCTGATGGTCGTGCTGATCGACCTCGTAAATGGTGACCAGGTTCTCGTGTCGCAGGTTTGCCGTGGCGCGGGCTTCCCTGAGGAACCGTTGCAGCAGCTCGTCGTCAGCGAGCGGCTCTCTCAGCACTTTGACGGCAACCTGTCGATCCAGATTCGGATCGCGCCCGAGATACACCGTCCCCATCCCGCCGTGGCCGAGGCGGCGCACGATTAGGTACTTGCCAATCTGCGGAGGTGACGTCGCCAACTCAGTTCGCTGATGAAGACGTCATTATATCGACGTCGTGCGGGACGGTCCGGAATCAAGGTTGCACGAATCAAGGCATGGTAGATGAGCACAACAGGAAGAAACAGGGCGCTCAGCAAGAGAATCCAGCTGAGCGTGAGGCTAAGAAGAACCCGGCGAACCAGCAGGATCTTGAAAGACCTTCTGAGGGTCGCGATGAGGCGCCAGAGGATAAGAAGGGGAAGCGAAGTCCAAAGAGCCCGTGGATGGGCGGCGGCTAAGCCAGGCGTATCAACGCGTGCGCTCGGTGACGTGTGCTGCTACTGCAGCGCGGGCGGTGTGGCAGCCTTCGGCCGGGACTGGACGAACGCGTAGAGATCGGCAAGGTCTGCGTCGGGAAGAATCTTCCCGGTGTACGGTGGCATCTGCAGGCGCGGCTCACGGACGTAACGTGCGAACGCCGGGTAGGGAAGGCCGTTCGGCCCGAGACGCGGTCCGCTCGTCGGCGATCCTTGTGCTTCGCGGCCGTGGCACTGGGCGCAGCCGACTCTGACGAACCCGAGCCGCCCCTTCTCGACGTTACCTGCAGGTGCTGTCTGCGGCTGCGACTGCGCAGTCAGGATCGGGCTGCTCAGGGCAATACCGCTTAGAGTGGCGGCACACATGACGATGACGAGGAGTAGCTTCATCATCGCGGCTGCGTGACCACGTCGACGAGCGCCGGCTGGCCACGCTTGACGGCGGCGATCGCGCGGGCCAGCGCCGGCCCCAGGTCATTCGGATTGGCGATTGGACCCTCGGCGTACCATCCCATTGCCTGTGCGAGCTTCGCGTAGTCGATCGCCGGGTTGTCGATCTCGTTGCCGATGTGCGCTCGATCGACGCCACGATTCCGGCGATTCCCCATCCGTTGCAGGTGCATCGTCTCTTCGTGGTAGCTGCGGTTGTTGTGCACGACGGTAAGGATCGGAATCTTGTGATGCGCTGCCGTCCAGAGCACGCCCGGTGCGTACATCATGTCGCCGTCGTTCTGGATGTTCACTGAGAGGCGGCCGTGTTTCCGGTTGGCGAGCGCGGCACCGACCGAGGCAGGCATGCCGTAGCCGATTCCGGACCCGCCGGACACGCCGATGTACTGGTGATGCTTGTCGAAATTCCACAGCCGCAGCGGCCAGCCGCTCAAGTTGCCGTTGACGAGCGACCAGTCCTCGCTTCGGATCTGTTGCCACACTTCCGCCGCGAAGCGCGCGGTGCTGATCGGCGACGCGTCCCAGGCGTACGCGGCGTCGGTGCGCGCGCGCTCGAGCACGAGCCGGCTCGCGTCGGCAAGCTTCGCGCCGCGCGCGTCGAATGCCCGCCGGCGTTCGGGCGTGATCAGCCGCCGCACCGCTTCGATCAACGCTGGCAGCGTCGCCTCGCCGTCGGCGGCCATGGACAGGTCCGCTTCCACGTAGCGCTGGAAATCCTGGTAGTTGGCCTTGACGCTCAGATCCCCGGCCGTGATCGTGATCAGCTTCACGCCGGCCTTCGTTGCCGGACGTGACGTGCGTTCGAGCTGATCGCGGAAGATGTGCGTCGCGCCATAGATGTTGGCGATCTCGAGGCCGGCGATGAGATCGGCGTCTGCGATCGCGGCGACCGAACGCAGCGTCTGGTTGAGCGGGTGACGATTGGGGAAGTTCATCCGCCCAGCGGCGATCGGTGGAAGCGAGTTCGGTTGCGTGCTGATGACTGCTGCCTGCAGCAGCTCGGCGAGCTCGATCAGTCGCGCAAGCCCCGCGGGAGTGCGGGCAAGGCGATCGGCGATGAGGAGCGGAGAGTCGGCCGCGACGAGGAGCCTGGCCGCTTCGGCCACGGCGCCCGAATCTGCCTGCGGGGGTGCGGCGAGCGATAGCTGCGGCACTCGCAGCGCGCCGTGATGGTCGGCGATGGGGTGCTCCTGGAGCTCGCTGTCGGCGACGATCACCACGGGGCCGTACGGCGGTGTCATCGCGATCTTGTAAGCGCGCACCGCCGATTCGGCGAAGTGCGGCAGCGACATCGGCGTGTCGTCCCACTTCGTGTAGTCGCGGACCATTGCTGCCGCATCCTGAACGCTGTGCACCCACTCCACTCCCGGTGCCCGCATCGTCGCATCGAGTGTGTTGCCGAGCAGCAGATAGACCGGCACACGATCGCACCACGCGTTGTAGAGGGCCATCGACGCGTGCTGCAGTCCGACCGTTCCATGCGCCATTACCGCCAGCGGCTTCCCCTCGATCTTGAAGTAGCCGTGCGCCATGGCCACCGCCGACTCTTCGTGCATACAGGTGAGCAGCTCAGGCTTCTCGTTGCCGCCGTAGTTGATCACCGACTCGTGGAGACCGCGGAAGCTGGAGCCTGGGTTGGCGCAGATGTACTCGAAGCCGAGCGCCTTGATTGTGTCCACCATGAAGTCGGAGCCGGCGCGGCCGCCGGTGAGCGGTTCCGCCCCGGTGGTGGATGGCTCGGGCGCTGCCGTCGATGGCGCTGGAGTCGCCGACTGTGCAGCGACACCTGCCGGCGCGGCCATGGCGGCGCTGACTGCCGCCGCCCGGCGCATGAATTCGCGCCGTGGATACGAGAAGCGGGATCGGCGTGTCATCGCGCGCCCAGAGTAACCATCCGGGCGCGCCGGCGCAATGGCAAATGCGAGGGACGAGATCTGTTCGAAAACGTCGTCATGCACGTGATATAAGAACGCGATTGCGGCCCGCAGCAATGGAGCGACGTCAATGAGCGTGGACAATTCGCGTCACCCACGACACGGGTTGCTGCGCGGGCCCGGCGGAGGCGTAGCGCATGGATCGAAAGGTGGCTCTGCTCTATGCCGAAGATAACGCTTCCGATGCCGACCTGACACGCCATCATTTCGCGGCTCACGCTCCCGATATTCAGCTCGACATAGTCGATCACGGAGAGGCCTGCCTGACGCGGCTGCAGATCAATCACTACGATGTGCTCCTGCTCGATTACCGCCTTCCCGACATGGATGCGATCGACGTCCTCAAAGCGATGGCGCTCCGCGACGTGTACGTGCCGGTGATCGTGGCGACTGCGGTTGGCGACGAAGACGTGGTGGTTCGCGTTCTCCGACTCGGCGCATGGGACTATGTACCGAAGCAAGGTAATTACGTCGAGAACTTACCTTCACTTGTCAGGCACGCAGCCGCTGAATATCACAGGCTTCGTGATGCTGGCTACGCTGCCCGACGGAGTCGTCGGCGCATTTTGTACATCGAGCGAAATGATGCCGACATCGACTTGACTGTAGAGTACCTGGCTGAGCACGCCCCTCATCTCCAATTGGATATCGCCCGCTCAGCATCCGAAGGTCTGGAACTGCTGCAGCAGACTCCGGTCGATCTCGTTCTCGTCGATTTGCGCATGCCAGGCATGGACACACTGGACTTCCTGCGGCAACTGCGTCAACGCAATCTGTCCGTTCCGGCCGTTGTGGTGACCGGGCGTGGGGACGAAACGACCGCGGTTGCGGCGCTGAAGCTCGGCGCCTACGACTACATATGCAAGCGTGAGGGGTACCTGACGCAAGTGCCGTATGCCATCGACAACGCCATCGATCGCTTTCACCTGACGCAGCTGAATCGGCGGCTCCAAGCCGAGCTGGCCGAACGAGAGCGCGCCGAGGCCGAGCGCGCGCGTCTTTCCGAGCAGCTGCAGCAGGCACAGAAAATCGAGTCGCTCGGCCGGCTCGCCGGAGGGGTCGCCCACGATTTCAATAATCTGTTGACCGTGATTACGGGGCACGCCGACTTGCTGCTCGAGAGACTCGCCCCCGATGCTCCCTTACGCGAAAACGTCAAGAACATGATCGCGGCCACCAAACGGGCCAGCGATCTGACGCGGCAACTCCTGGCCTTCAGCCGGCGTCAGGTTCTTCAACCTCGTGTGATGGACTTGAATGAGTCGATCCGCGAGAGCACGAGCATGCTCTCCCGCCTGCTCAGCGAGCCGATTGAGCTCGTCACCATCCTCGATCCCCATCTTGGCCACGTCAAAGCGGATCCAAGCCAACTCAATCAGCTTCTGGTCAATCTCGCGGTGAACGCCCGCGATGCGATGCCACGCGGCGGCCGGTTGACGATCGAAACACACAACGTTGGCAGCGACGAGCAGGAGGCGCAGCGGCACAGCTCTCGCCCGCCCGGCAACTACGTCGTGCTTGCCGTCAGCGACACCGGCATCGGCATAGACAACGACGTTCTCCCCCACATCTTCGAACCTTTCTTCACCACGAAAGAACACGGCAAGGGTACGGGACTTGGATTGTCGACGGTCTACGGGATAGTGCAGCAAAGCGGCGGCTGGCTCTGGGTCGATAGCGAGGTCGGTCGCGGGACGACGTTCAAGATTTATCTTCCTCGCATAGAAGGCGCCGTCACCGTGATTGGCCCACCACCCGCGTTGGACAACCCGCGTGGCGACGAGACTGTTCTCGTCGTGGAGGACCAACAAGAGGTCCGGAGTTTGATGCGTCACGTGCTCGGGACCCACGGCTATGACGTGATCGAGGCCCCTGAAGGACGCGCTGCGGTCGAGGTGTGTGAAGCAGTCGCTCGACCGATTTCTCTGCTGATCACTGACGTAGTCATGCCGGGCATGAGCGGCCCCAGCCTGGCCGCACACCTGAGGACGATCCGCCCAGACTTGAGGGTTCTTTACATGTCCGGTTACACCGATGCTACGGTGCTTGAACAGGTGACGGGAGATCAGCCAGTGGCGTTCCTGCAGAAGCCGTTTACCAGCGGTGAATTGACGCGCAAGGTCCGCGAGGTGCTCGACGCGCCGCCCACGCGCCACACCAGCGGCTGAGGAAAGCCGTTTCCTCTGGGCATCCCCGTTTCCTCAGCGCCATCTCGGCATCGAGGTCGCGGGGCGGTGCTGCCGTGCTGCTGCCTGGTCGAGCATGAGCCGTACGGCTTGTGCCTTGACGTCGTTATCGAATCATTGGGTTAGGAAACGATGCAGTCACTGACCGACATTCTCGACCGTGTGAGCGACGGCTGTGTAGCGCTGGACAAGAACTGGCGTTACACCTACGTCAACCAGCAGGCGGCCAGTCTGTTCGGAAAACGGGCCGAGGACCTCATTGGCCGGCACATCTGGACAGAATTCCCGGAAGGGCAGGGACAGCCGTTCCACCTCGCGTACGAAAAGGCCATGACCGACCAGGTGTTCATACAAATGGAAAGCTACTATGAGCCCTGGGAGCGCTGGTTCGAAAATCGCATCTACCCGTCGCCTGAAGGTCTCTCAATTTTTTTCCATGAGATCACTGAGCGCAAGCTCGCGGAACAAGCCGCGCGTGAGAACGCGGCGCTGCTCGCGGCGCAGAATCGTGTCCTGGAGCTGATCGCGTGTGGAGCGCCGCTGCGAGAATCGCTCGATACACTGCTGCGCGTCATGGAGGCGCAATGCTCCGGGATGTTCTGTTCGATCCTCTTGCTCGATTCAGACGGCATCCACGTTCGCCACGGCGCGGCCCCAAGTCTCCCTGACGACTTCATTCGTCGCATCGACGGCCAGGTGATTGGTCCGCAGGCGGGTTCCTGCGGTACTGCAGCGTTTCGACGAGAGCCGGTCGTGGTCGAGGACATCGCGACGGACCCGCTGTGGGAATCCTATCGTTCCGTTGCCCTCGCACACGGGCTGCGCGCCTGCTGGTCGACACCGATCTTCGACGGACAGCGCGCCGTGCTCGGGACATTCGCTCTTTACTTCCTGATTCCGACGCGACCGTCGGCACAACAGTTGCGGCTGGTCGATCTGTGCACTCACATGGCCGCCATTGCCATGGTCAAAGATCGCGAGACGCAGGCGCTGTTGGCGAGCGAAGAGCGACAGCGCCTTGCGGCATCCAGCGGACACATTGGCATTTGGGAATGGACGGTCGGTTCGGGTCGGCTGGTGTGGAGTGACGAGCTGAAGGCGATGTTCGGCTGGTCCACGGCCGCGACCGACCTGACATTCGAGATGGTCATCAGTGCCATCCATCCTGACGACCGCGCGGACGTCAGAAGCGCGCTGCGGCGTGCACTCGCCGGCGGAGCAACGTACCACCAGGAGTGCCGGATCATTCGCCCGGACGGATCGGTGCGATGGATCGCTACGACAGGGCGCGGAGAATACGACGCAACCGGCTGGTGCGTGCGGATGCTGGGGGTCAGTCTCGACGTCACCGACCGTAAACAGGCTGACGAGGAAATCAGCAGGCGTGGAGCGCAACTCGCAGAAGCGCAGGGGATCGCCCACCTTGGGAGCTACGAGTGGGACGTGCACCGCAATACAGTCGAGCGATCGGAGGAGTTGTGCCGGATCTTCGGGGTGGCCCCTGATCAATTCCCGCCCACGTTCGAGGGCTATCTCGAACGTGTCCACCCCGACGATCGCCACGCGACGAGGTCCGCCATCGATGCCGCGTTTCAGCAGGGCACGCCGTTCGAATTCGAAGAGCGTATCGTCCGACCGGATGGTACGGTGAGGATGCTCCACAGCCAGGGCAGGTGGATTGTCGATACCGCCGGGCGCCCATCGAAGCTGGTCGGCATCTGCCAGGACATCACCGAACGCAAGCGGGCTGAAGATCAGCTCCGGCGGAGCGAAGAACGATTTCAAATGGCGGCTCGCGCTACCAATGACGTCATCTGGGACTGGGACTTGACGAACGGTACTGTGTGGTGGAATCGCGGAATCACCTCAGTCTTCAACTATGGACCGGACGACGTCGTGGATAGCGCCGATTGGATAGCCGCAAACGTCCATCCTGACGATTTGGAAGTGATGACGAAGGGACTTCGCGCGGTCATGTCAGCCGGTGGTGTGTTCTGGTCCGGTGAGTACCGGCTTCGCCGCGCTGATGGTTCGTATGCGGACGTCCTTGACCGCGCGTACGTGTTGTATGACGGCGCGCGCACGCCGATCCGCGTCATTGGCGCGATGGCCGATATCAGCGAGCGCAAACGCGCACTGGAAATCCTCGAGCAACGGGTCGCCAGCCGAACGAGCGAACTACGCGACAAGAACGATGAACTCGAGCGCGAGGTCAATCGCCGGGCCCATGTCGAGCGGATGTTGCGGGCGAGCAATGAAGAATTGAGGGCGTTCGCGTATACGGTGTCCCACGATCTGAAGGCGCCCCTGCGTGGGATTGCCGGTTACGCCGCGGAACTGGATCGACGGCACCGCGCGGGCCTCAGCGAACGTGCGCTTCACTGCCTCAAACAGATTGTCGGTGCGACCAATAACCTCGATCGCCTGATTGAGGATCTGTTGCATTACGCTCGACTTGACTCGGAAACACCCAGCGCCACTACGGTCAATCTGACTCAGATGGTCGAGGTTATCCTGCGCGATCGGAATACGACAATTCTCGAACACGGCGCTGAAGTCACCATCAGCCTCACCGCCACGATCGTCCACGCGTGGGAACGCGGTCTGCTCCAGGTCTTGACCAATCTGATCGACAATGCGCTGAAGTACAGCCGGAACGTGCACCCATCGTCGATTCGCATCGCCAGCCACGAGCGGGGCGAGGCGTTGCTCATCGAGGTGGCCGATAACGGAATCGGGTTCGACATGAAGTACCACGACCGCATTTTCGGGCTCTTCGATCGGCTGGTGCGGCAGGAGGACTTCGAGGGTACCGGCGCCGGGCTGGCCATAGTGAAGAAGGTGCTCGACAAAATGAGCGGCCGAATCTGGGGCGAGTCGGCGCCGGGAGCGGGAGCCACCTTCTTCGTCGAATTGCCGCGCCGGGCATGCGTTCCACAAGAGAGTGCGACGTGAACCCTTCGATACGTCCGATTCTGTTGGTCGAAGACAATCCCATGGATCTGGATCTCACGCTTCAGGCGCTCGAGGGGAACGGCGTCGCCAACCCGATCGTGACATGCCGAGACGGTGAAGAAGCGCTGGAGTACATGGAGAAACATCGGTCGCCGAGCGATTTGCAGGTTCCAATTGTGGTGCTGTTGGATCTCCGTTTGCCGAAGGTCGATGGGATCGAGGTGTTGAGACAGGCGCGGCGTGATCCGGTCTGGCGACAGGTGCCAATCGTGGTGATGACCACGTCGCGCGAGAACCGGGATGTCGAAACTGCCTATGAACTCGGGGTGAACTCGTACATCGTCAAGCCGGTGGATTTCCTGACGTTCACGGAAGTCGTAAAGAGCATCAAGGTGTACTGGCTGCTCACGAACGAACCACCATTTCGTGACGGTTCCGCGCGGTGACCACACATCCCCCTCTGCGCGTGCTCTATGCCGAAGACAACAGCGTCGATGCTGACCTGACGCGAGCACATCTTGAATTGCACGCACCGGAAATCGAGCTCGAGATAGTAGACACAGGGCAGCAATGCTTAGCCCGGCTCGAGGAGCGCCCGTACGATGTGCTGCTGCTGGACAATCAGTTCCCTGATATGGAGGGGATCGATGTCTTGAGGGAAATCGGGCTGAAACATCTATACCTGCCAGTTGTCGTGGTGACGGGCGTCGGTGATGAGGTGCTGGTCGTACAAGTGCTTCGGTTGGGAGCGGCGGACTACGTTGTCAAGCGCGGTAACTATCTGGAGACCCTGCCGGGAGTGTTGCGCCGGGCAGTGGCTGAACACTCGGCGCCGGGTAAGGCGGGGGTTGCGGCGCGACGGCCCCGACGCATTCTTTACGTTGAACACCATCCTGCAGACATCGATCTGACGCGACAACATTTCAGGGAGTTTGCAGCGCACCTGACGCTTGAAGTCGTTCATTCCGCAAAAGACGCCCTGGTCGCGCTGCAGGCAGCTGATATCGACCTCGTCCTGGCTGACCTGAGGCTGCGGGACATGAACGCGATCGACTTTTTGCGTGAAGCCAAGCAGGGAACCCGCGTTCCACCCTTTATCGTGATTACGGGCAAAGGCGACGAGGAGGCGGCCGTCGCGGCACTGAAGTTGGGTGCCTCCGACTACATGGTGAAGCGTGAGAATTACCTCACCCAACTGCCGTACGCGATCGAGAACGCCATCAGCCGCGCACAACTCGTTCACGCCAACCAGCGCTTGCAGACCGAGTTGCTCGAGCGCGAGCGGGCGGAAGCGCGCGTGCGTCAGTTGAATACGATATTAGAACAGCGCGTCGTGCAGCGGACGCGTGAACTCGAAGCTGCGCACCAGGAACTGGAAGAAACCACCATCCTCGAGTTGATCGCACAGGACGCACCGCTGACCGAGATCTGCGGGCGTCTCGCCAGTCTGCTGGCCGTGCGCACGAATGCGTCTGTCAGCATCAATACCTTTTCGCCGGCCGATCGATTCAGGACAGCCTCGCATTCAGGAGCAATGGCGAGTGAGCCAGATGGCGTGGAAGACTCCCACCGTCAGACGGCTTTCGCCATCGCGAAACCAGATGGAACGATTGCTACCGCTCCCACCCTGCACCTTGCCGGCGCACACCTCCTGGACACGCTCGTGGCTGCCGAGCAGCAGCCCTCCCATCATGAGTTCCCCATCCGGTCGACTGTTGCACATCGTGATCTCGGCACGGTGACGCTGTATGACGATTCGCGCCGCCTGATCGATGCCGCAACGCGCTCGATTCTCGAGCGCTGCTCGAAATTGGGTGCGATTGCGATTCATCGCGCTCGCAGTGAAGCGAGAGTTCGGCGACAGGCGCTCGAGGATCCATTGACGCGGTTGCCCAACCGTCTCTTATGGCGTGACCGCCTGGATCACGCGCTTGCGGCCGCCAGCCGCCACGGCTCGCTAGTTGCCGTGCTGCTGTACGACCTCGATCGCTTCAAGGATGTCAACGATACGTTGGGTCACGACGTGGGCGATCGGGTACTTCGTCATGTCGCCGCACAGCTCGAGCAGTCGATGCGGCCAGGGGACACGGTCGGCCGTATCGGCGGCGATGAGTTTGCCATCGTGTTACCCCATCTCACGACAATCGACGAGGCGCAGCGAATCGCCCAGCGCGGGCTCGCCGCGATCGAGCAGCCTGTCGAACTCGACGACGTCGTCCTGAAGCTCAAAGCGAGTGTCGGGTTGGCGTTGCACCCGACTCATGGAGACGATCCGACCCACCTCCTTCGCCGGGCCGACGTCGCGATGTATCGCGTGAAGCGGCTCGGCGGGGGGCTGGCCACATATGACGCCAAGCGCGATCAGGAGCAGCTCGAATCCTTGAACTTTGTTGCAGAACTTCAGCGTGCGATCGCAAGCGATCAGCTGTCGTTGTGTTATCAACCGAAGATCGAGCTGCGCACCGGCTCGCCTGTTGGCGCTGAGTGCGTCGTACGGTGGCATCATCCCAGCCGGGGCGTGCTCAAAGCCGCCCAGATCGTTCCCGTTGCAGAGAGTACCGGGCTCATCAAGCCGCTGTCGCTATGGGTGATTCAGCACGCGTTACGGGATTGTCGCTCGTGGTACGACCGAGATTTGGAAATACCAGTGGCCGTCAATTTGGCGGCTCCGCTCCTGTATGACCCAGAGCTTCCTACCGTCATTCACCGCGAGTTGGAGGCGAGTCATGTCCGTCCCGGTCATCTGGAGGTGGAGATCACGGAAAGTACGCTCATGCTCGAACCCGAACAGGCGATGAAGACCATCAACCGCCTGCGCGAGAGCGGGATCGCGTTCGCGTTGGACGATTTTGGCACCGGGTATTCGTCATTGGCATACCTGAAGAACCTGCAAGTGGAGTCGATCAAGATCGACCAATCGTTCGTGCGGGACATGGTGACCGACGCTCGCGACGCGTCGATCGTCAAGGCGGCGATCGAGCTTGGTCACAGCTTCGGTCTCGACATCGTCGCGGAGGGCGTTGAGACGGCAGGCGCGCGCCACCTCCTGGAGAATATGGGCTGCGATTACGCGCAGGGGTTTCTGTTCGCCAAGCCCATGGTCAGTTCTGAGTTTGTTGCATGGTACGAAGAACGATTGCGAGGGCGATCGTAATTCCTGCTGTTCGTACGTGACGCGGGCACGAGACCTCATCTCCCACAGGTCTGCCGTCAGGCGGTATCACCCCTGAATCCCTGCATTTCCAGCATGACTTCGCTGTGCTCACAAATCATGCACGTGCGCTTGAATTGCCCCCGCAGGTTTTCGAGCGTGCGGACCTGGCGCAGGATGATGATGACTTCCGCCTTGCATTGCTCGCAAATGCCCTTATAGATGATGTTCATGTCAGATGCCTCCGCCGCGGGAGGGTGGGTAATGCCGCCTCGCGCTCTACGGATAGTCGAAGTTATAGACCTTTTCGACTCCGCCATCGGGTCCGTAGACGAGCACAGTTCCGTCCAGGTCGTCAATGCAGCCGAACGGCACCCACGGCGGGCCGTATTGATCCGCGGTCGAGGCCCAGACATGTGCCTGCGCGGCTTTGGCAATGGCCGAACAGAGCAAATTGCCGTCCCCGGCGCCACCGGCAGCGTCGATGAATCCCGCCTGGCAGGCGACAAGGAAGATGTTGTTGACATACGGCGCGATCTTTTCGAAGTGGACCACATCGTCACGCCGAATGCCGGTGCCGATGCTCAGCCCGTAGCCGCCTTTGCCACTCGCGCCTACCTTGCCGTGGCAGTTGATGATTAGGTCGAAGAACGTCCGGTCGGGATTCTTCTTCTGGAAATCCTTGAAGACATCGGCGGCCCATCCCAACAAGTGAGCGGGCCCAACGTCCTCCTTGACGTTCCAGGTATTCGCCATCCGATAGTGAGGCAATGGCACGTTGTGCGAGTTCATCGCCATTGCGGGCTGCGGGATCGAGATCATGGGAGCACCACCTTTCCGAGGCATTGTCAAGCTACGGACGCCGCCATTTCGCTCGACGTGACGAATGCCCTTCGAGGACGATCACCAAATCGTCTCATTGATCGAAACGCTCTTTCCCCCGCATTCGAACAAGGTGGTGTGTAAGTTGAGGCGGCGCACTGCTGAACTGCGTGGGCTTAGCCGGTATCACTCTCCACAGACGTCGCCGTCGGTGTCCCCAACATCGATCTGATCGGAGTCGTTCAGCGCGGCGCGCCCAGGCGCACTCGCCGCGCCATGAAGGGCGATCTGACGCACACGCGGGTCGGGGTCATTGGCCACTTGCTTCAGGACCGCTTGAGCGCGGTCTCCACCGATGCATGCAAGAGCGTACGCGGCCGTGGCGCGAACCTGACCGGCCCATCGCGGCTTGCCGAACACAGGAAACGTGCGCGACCTGAGCACCGACTTGAGTGCCGGGACGGCGACCGGGTCGCCCAGCCGCGCCAGCGCCTGAGCGCACGCGATCGCTTTCTCTGGATCCTTCGTCCCCTCGAGCGTGGACACGAGGGCACTCGCTGCACCGGGCGAAGTTGCGAGGCTGCGAATGGCACCCTTGGCGGCGCCGATGCCCTGGTTGCGCGCCAAGTCGACGAGGACCTCGAGCACCGGCTGGTCCTTGAGCCGCTCCGACAGGCGAAAGGCCGCCCGTCGGACCCCGGCATTCACGTCCGAGAGGCACAACATGAGTTCCATCTTGAGATCGCGCGTGACGATGTCGATGACTTCGAGAATTCGTAGGCGCTGCTCGGACGTCACCTCGAGCACCACTTCCTGTTTGAGCCGATTCGCCGCGTCGCGGCCCATCCTCGACAACAGGACCGCGGCGAGCTGGCGCGTGCGCAAGTCCTTCTCCTGCTTGATGACCTCGACGAGGACCGAGATCGATGGCGTGCCGAGACTCTCGAGCACCAGCGCCGCCTTCTCTTGGCGTTCCGAATCCTTCGACTGAAACTCCGCCATGAGGAGCGCTTGCGTGGCCGCGTCGACCGCGCGATTCAGGACGGCAAATCCCGGCCCCGTGGCGCGGCGAGCCTTGATCAAATGCCTCCGGCGGTCTCGGATCTCGGCGAAGATCCGCCCCGCTCGCGTGAAGTCGGAAAAGTGGAGGAGGCTGTCCGTCATCTGGTAGAGGAGAGTCGCAAGTGCTCCCAGAGCCTGGTCGTCCTCTTCCTGGCGGAAGGCCATCAATACATGATCGACGGCAACGGCGGAAAACTGGTGTTGCGCGGCCTGCCCCGAAGCGTCGAGGAGCGCGCGGCAGGAACGCATGACTTCTTCCCGCTCCGGGACGCCGTGGGCGCCGTAATAGGTGAAGACGCGCCGGACGACCTTTCGCAGCAACGCGAGCTCGCCCTTCGCCAAAAGATCTTTGCCGACCGTAGGAAGCGTCTCGACGAGGACTTCCGCGGGCCGGTTGGAAAGCGCGCGAGCGGCGGCCTCCGGCTCGTCGGGGTCGCTCTCGACCGTCGCGAGCACGCTCGCGACGAGGGCGGGGTAGTAGCCGTTGAAGACCAATCCCTGAAGATTGCGCTCCTGCGCCAGCGTCTCCCAGAACGAGGGCTCGACGAACGCGGGAAGGTTTTTCAGCGCCTCGACGAAGATGAGGATCTCGTCGCGGGTGTACGTCGCGAGAAACGTGAGGCTCTGGATGTCCGATGCCGAGAAAAGCGCGAGCACGCTCTCGGATAGCGCCTCGGCCCCGGTGACGGGAGCTTTGGCTCCGTTCACAAGGAGCGTGCCCTCCGTGCTGGCCAGGGTCAAGGCCGGCCGGAGTGTGACCACCTTCGACAGCGCTTCATGAAGTCGATCGATGGCCGAGGAAACGTGAAGGCTTCCGATCGGATACAGCTTCACGCTGTTCGCAGCTCCGAGAATCGCTCGCAGGGTATCGGATACCAGGCTCCGTTCTTCAGAGCCGAGCTCCCATCCAGCCGCTGCTGGTGCTCGGCGGCTCCTCGCCCTCCGGCGCCGGACCCCCGAGTAGCGCCGCTGATGAAACACGATGTGCTCTAATCCCTGCTCGGCGGCGAACGCGGCCCAATAGTTCTCGTCGACAAGTTCCAGCTTGACTCGCCCGAGCTGTGTCAGGAGCGCTCGGACCTCACTCGCGAACAGACCTCGGCGAAAATCGACGCCCTCGAGATCGGCGCGATCCAGCAGCTCCAGGTAGGCGCGCGCGCGGAGGCGGAAGTCGCTCACGTCCACCTTGTGGCCGTTCGCGACGAGCAAACCCTGGGAGCGCGAGATCTCGACGTGTTCCGCGAACTCCAGCGCGGCCACCGCGGCCTCGAAGGCTTCTTGATACGCTTTCTGGACGGTCTGGCTGTCGAGCGGATAGAGAGTGACGCTGCGCACGGCAGTGACCACCGCGCGAACAAGGTTCGGAAGTTGTGCCAGGGCCGCGGCGCTTAGCTTCTCTTCTCTGGATGCTTCCTCATGCTGTGCGAGATGCTCTGCAGTGTAGTGCTCCGCCTCATCGCGATCGAACGTTGCTGCCTGCAGATCGTGGATGTGATCGTAGCGGGACGCTTTCGCAGCGTCCGCCGCGCGCTTGAAATGATGCGCGACAACCGACGCCGAAGGGTCCAGCCGTTGCTGGTGCAGCGCCTCCTGGTAGGCGCCCAGGTGCGCGTGCAGCTCCTGCCGACGCTCAAGCGGTATGGAGCGGTAGACGATCTCCCGGACGCCTTCTCCGAGAAAACGCACGCTCTCGTCCTTGTTCTGAAAGTCCGTGCGCAGAAGCCCGAGGCTGCGGGCGCGGTTCAGGAACTCCAGTACCTCGCTCTCCGGTGCGTTCGTCGCGCCCGTGACCACACTCAGCGCCACGTCCTCGCCGAGGGCCGAAATCTGCTCGAGGAGGTTGCGGCCTCGTTCGTCGAGGCTCGCGATCTTCCGGTTCACGATCTCCTCGAGCGAGCGGGGAAGGTAGCCAGGCTCGAGGGGCTCGACCGTCCAGCACTGGCCCGCGAGCGACAGCTTCCCGTCGAGAACGAGCATCCGGAGGACTTCACTGAGAAACAGCGGGTTTCCTGACGTCGTTCGCTGGAGTTGGTCCTCGAAACCCAGTGGTAGATCGATCCCGGGATAGACACTCGAAAGATGGAGTCGGATGTCGTTGGCGTCGAGCGGCTGGAGCCGCCGTCTCGCCACGCAGAGCTCCGCACCCGTGGTCTCGAAGAACCGTTCCCATGGTGGGGCCGTTTCGTCCGGGCCGCTGCCGAGAGTGTCGTTCGCGGCGCCGCAGACGAAGATCGGGGGTGCGGCTCGCTCGGTGAGCACCTTGAGCAACACAAGCGTGCCCTCGTCGGCATACTGCAGGTCGTCGACGAGCAACGCGAGTGGCTTGCCATCGAGGAGCGTTGTCGTGAGCTTCACCAGCGTGTCGAAGATTCCCTGGCGGCGACGCTGCTGATCGGCATCGACGGTAGCGTCGCCGTCGTCGAGGCTGGGCAGGACCTGGCCGAGATAGTGGAGCTCTCGCGCATCGAGCGTGTCGAGGGCGGCGGCCCCTTTACCGGCCCGTTCGCTCATGAGCGATCGGACCACCAGTCCGGCGAGATAGTACGGTCGGAATTCCTCTTGTCGCTGACCCGAGACCTTGACCACTGAGAACGCCGGGTTGATCGCGACGCTCCGTCGAATGGCCTCGATCACTGTCGTTTTGCCCATGCCCGGCGTACCCTCGATGAGGAGCACACTCGACTCTCCTCGGCTCAACGCCTCGAGCGCCTCGGACACGGCTTGAAGCTCCGCGTTTCGACCGGCGATTGCGGCATCGTCAAGTCGATGGAGGGCGACCTTGGGTGCGGTCTCCTCGGGATCCGCTTCGCGCGCCATCGAAACGCGGTTGCGACCCTGCTTCTTCGACATGTACAGAGCGATGTCCGCCTGGCGCATGAGGTCGCTTCCGTTCCTGGCGTCCGCTGGCGCCGAAGCGATCCCAATGCTGAGCGAAATGTATATCGTGCCTTTCCCGCCGGAGAGATCGAGAGGGCGCTCCTTGGTGAACTGCTGGAGCCGCCGGGCCTGCGCCACCGCCTGCTCTGGTTCGGTCGCGGGGAAGAGCATCAGGAACTCGTCGCCGCCGAGTCGAACGGGATAGCCGTCCTGACCGACAACTTCTTTCAGGAGTCCGGCAACGAATACGAGGGCCTCGTCACCCGCGTCATGACCGTAGGTGTCGTTGACGGTCTTGAAGAGGTCGATGTCCAGGAGCGCGAGTGATAAAGGGAGGTGCTCGTCGTCCTCCCACCGGACGTTGTGCTCGAAGTAGCCGAGCAGAAACCGCCGGTTATTGAGGCCGGTGAGATCGTCCTCGAAGATGAGGCGGGAGGGATCTTTCCCTGCGTTCTGCAGAGAATTGATCAGTTCCTTGTACCGCATCTGACCCGTATTGCTCGGGGTCGGATACCGGCTGACCGACACGGCGTGAGCATGAACACGGGCGGACATCACGCGGCCTCAGATCCAATCGTGCTCACGGTCATCTGGCGCTCGCGGAGCATCTTCAAGAACGTTGCGACGAGGTCGGGGTCGAATTCGATGCCCGCGCGCTGTTCGAGATAGGCCGCCGCCTTCGCCGAGGACCATGCGTCGCGATACGGCCGGCGTGTGCGCAGCGCATCGTACACGTCGCAGACGTGCACGAGGCGACTGGCCAGCGCGCACGCACGGCCGTCATGCAGTGCGGGATATCCGCCGCCGTTCAACATGATGTGGTGCTCGTACGCGACCACCGCCGCCAGATCCAGGTCCCCATCCGTCTGAATGATGATTCGTGCGCCATCGGCGGGATGCTGGTTCATCAGGACCCGTTCCTCCGGGGACAACGGGCCAGGCTTCGCGAGCACCTCGATCGGAATGCGGATCTTGCCAATGTCGTGCAGCAGTCCGGCCACGCCGAAGGTGCGCACCTCGGCGGGACTGCAGCCGAGGCTTTCGGCCATCCCCATTGCGAGCACTGCCACGTTGAGCGAGTGCATCGTCGTGTACTGGTCAAATTCCTTCAATTGCAGCAGGGGCAGGACGACGTGCGAGTCGCGGTGCATGGCGACCGCGAGCGACCGGACGACGGTCTCCGCTTCGAGCAGCGGCACCGTGCCTCGCGATTGCACCTCGTGCTGTAGCCAGCGCAGTGTCTCCGCTTCGTCATCGAGTGTCACGTCCAAGGTGGCAATGGCGAGCGGGACGTCCGGCACGTCGGCCTGACCGTGCAGCCCGACGGCACCGAACCGGATGCCGAGCGACTGCGTTTGTCGTTGCTCGCTGGTGTCGATCGACGACAGCGTCAAGCGCGCCAGGACTTCCTGCAGGAACTGGTCGAACTCGTCGCGACTCACGTCGCGTTCGAATTCCAGCCGTTGGATGCCCGCCGCCGAGAGTCGACGGCCCCATGACCAGGCTTTGAGCTCGCGCAGCGGTTCGCGGCCGTAGACGACCTCTTCATCGAAAAACGTAAACGAGGGACGCGGACTGATGGCCGTGAGATCGGTGAGATCCCGGTACGCGTCATCGACGGCTGACTCTCGCGATGGATGTGCGCCGGGATACAGCGTCATCACCGCGAGGGCGTGTGCGAACGCATTGAGAAAGACAGCGGGTTCGCTCATGGGAGGTGTCGTCTCACCGTGTGGCGCAGTGCCGGGTCGGCGGCGTCCTTCGCCAGCGCGAGGACGGCCCGGGCGCGCGGGGCGGACGACCAACCCTCGGTGAGCGCGCGCAATGCGGCGAGCACCGGAGGTGTGGGCACCGGTGCGCGCGGCATGCCGAGCAGCGTCGTGCCGCCGTCCACTGCGGCGAGCAGCGTGTCGAGCGCCTGGGGCTCGCGCGATCGTCCGAGTGCGCGCAACGCGAGCGTCCGCAACTGTTCGGGGGCGCCGGCATCTGCCGCCACGCGCGTCACCAGCGGAAGGACGTCCGCCGGACAATAGTGCTGCACTGCGGAGAGTCCCAGCCGGATCACACGCGGATCGTCGTCGCCGAGGGCCGTACGCAGCGCGAGCGGCCATTCCGCCGGCAAGGTGAGCTGCAGCCGAATGGCCTCGTACCGCACGTGTGGATGTGGATGCGTCGTCCACGGCTCGGCGGAAAAGGTGGCCGGCGTGCAGCCCGAACGCGTCAGCAGGATGAGCAGGTTGCGTTGCACGAACCAACGCTCGTCGCTGAGGCGTTCGAGGATCAGCGGGGCGAGATCGACCGGCGGCCGCACCAGTCGATCCAGCAACAGGCGTCTGGAGCGGCGCTGCTCGCAGTTCGCCAGCGCATCGAGCAGCACGCCGTACGCCTCGAGCGACACGCCTGGCAGGAGCAAGAGCCGATCGAGGACGACGGCGTCTATCGGATCGCGCCCGGCCACTCGCGCGAAGGTGTCCGGATGCGCCAGCCGCGTCACGATCGCGTCGCGGGCGGCGTTCGCTCCGGAAGGTGCCGACATGAGCAAGTCCAGCACGTCGCCGACGCGTCCCTCGTTCACGGCCCGATCGATCGTGCGATCCAGCAGGATGCCAGCCGTGCCGACCTCGAGGCTTATCTGCACCAGGCGTATGGGATCCCGATCGTCGATGGCCCCAGTCGTCGCGCGCGGGACGAACACGGGGGTGCCCGTGGCGACCCGCTGCAGCTTCTGGGAATACTCGGACGGATTGGGATCGGCGAGTTCCCATCCACTCAGGAGTCGGCCGACCTGGTCGTGCAAGGCCGCGCTCGCCAACTCACGCTCGGCCGCGGGTCCTTGTTCGGCGTGCATGCCTAGCTTGGAGAACATCCGGACGAGGCCGTGCGAAATGGTCTGATTGCTGGCGTCCGCAGCCGCTTTCAGAATGTCAAGGGCCGACTCCACCGCCATCCCGTGGACCGCGTCGAGCACCAAGGTGCGCCGCTGACGCACATCGCCGCTCATATCGACAAGACGCCGCAAGGTGTCGGGCTTGAGCGCGGCAATCAGACGGCCGGTCCGGCGTCGCAGCGCGCTCGCCTCGAGACCGGTTGTATCCTTCAACTCCCGCGCTATCTGCAGCAGGTACCCGACGATCACCTGATCGTAGGCCTCTGCTCGACCGGGCTCATCGATGGCGCGCGCCACAGCGGCAGGCTCGATTGGAACTGAGTCGTCGTCCGGTGGCCGCTGCTCCCTGGTCATGGCGGCTCTCGCCAGACCGAGCCACAAATCCACGGCTCGCGATGCGGAGTCCGCCGGTGTGCGTGGAGTCACCGGCGCGTCGACCATCAACCCGAGCCGATCGAAAGTGAGCGGGTACAGTCGAAGGTGGGCCCAGGAAGGGATCAGGTCCGGCGATCGCAAGCCGATGCGCCCGCCGACGGTAGGGTCGGCAGCCAAGGCCTGGAGCGCTTCAGCGATCTCCTCTGGCGTGATTCCCTGTGAAATGCTGACCGCCCCGAGATGGTGCCCGTTCAATCCCTCAGCAAGGCGCCGCAGGACCGGCTGGGTGGGATCAGTCGCGACACCCTCGATGATGAGCTGATGCCGCGCGACGCCGAACGCAATCGTCGCCCGATCCTCCATGATTCGAGCCGCCTTCCGGACCACGGATGCCGCGGCGGGCGCAAGGGATGGATGGCCCTTGGGATACATGACGAACTTGTGCAGGGCAATAGAGAGTTCGACCAGGAGGTCGCTGAACGGACGCGACAGCGTGAGCCGTGTGGATCTAGTCTGATCCTGGACAATCTCGTTTGCCGACATGGCCTGATCCCAAATTCGCGAACGACATATGCGTGGACAGCGCCATTTGTCTGTATCGGGCAGATCGTCGTCATCGGACAGGCATCGTTGGGCGTTAACGGTCGCAGTCCGTTTGCAAAATCTCAGAGATTGGTAATGCGGGTCCTGATTTTCTATGGAGAGCTGGCGCGCTCTGCGTACGATTCGACCATGGCCTCGTTGTCGTAAAACGTCACAGCTATCTCGAGGCCATGAGGTGTTCGGAAGAGAACTTGGCCTCCACCCACGTCGAGTCACCGGCGAAGTCACGCAGGACGAACAAGGCTTCCACTTCCGAGAGAGGAACGATCGTTGATTCACCGTCTCGCAAATCGGTCAATAAGTGCAGTTGCGTTTGCGACGGATGGAAGTTGTTCGTATAGCCGCACACGGCATTTCCATCGTTGAACCGTGCAATGACCTTCCGCCACTCGCCGGTCGGTGTCTCGTCAGCCGTGATGGGCATGGCCGACTGTGTCAGCTTCGAGGCGAGCTTCACCGTAAGTTCAGGGAGAGTGAGCGGCCGCTTGAACTCACAGGCACCCTGGTAGGTGAGGAACTTGCCCAACGACGCGACACGACAGCGTACAACCGTCGACGGAATCAGAATGGGGCTGTCAGGTCCGGTCAGTTCCAGGACGACATTGGAATTCGGTTTCAGTGCCTGCCGGGTTTCGAGCAGGAGTCCACCGGCGGAGATATCGACCACACGGACTTCAGCACCGTATTTGACGTTTGCACCTCGCAGCCATTCCAGAGTGCCCGCCTTGAGCCGTTCATGAATACGCCGATTCGATGATCGCTCCTGGTCGAGTGAGCCATCGATGCTCTCTGGTTCCATCATCGGGCGGTGCAGTTCCACGCGTTCCATTCCTACCTCGATTGGAGAGAGAGCAACTCCGGGGCCAGACGACATGTCCAGAGTCAGCCTCTTTTGGAAGAACTTACGGAGATGATGCCGGTGCGTGCTGGCAGCGTCAGTTCTCTTTTGGAACAGCGAGTGATCCAAAAGGCACACACCAATGCCAAGCGCCTGGCCAGTTGAGGAGTGTGCGAAGCACGGCATGTCTGCGCAGGAGGATGAAAGACGTCGCAAACGCTCACGCGGTCGCATGCGTTGCTGCTGCAGTGATCCACTGCGTGGCCGATAGAACAGAGAGGACGGACGCCTGCTGCAATGATGCAAAACGTATTGCTCGTCTCTGGAACGCGGCCAGAAATCGTCAAGCTGGCGCCGCTCTATCACGCTCTCCGTGGTGCTGACGACATCGCTGTGCAATGGTTGCATACCGGTCAGCATGACGAGATGGCGCGGCAGATTCTCGCCTGCTTCGACATCGTCCCCGACCTTGCGCTCACGCGCCGCGGCACATCGCTCGGAGACTTCAGCGTCGGCTGCCGCGAGCAGCTCGAGCCGGTCATGCGGCAGCGCCCGTGGTCGGTGGTGATCGTGCAGGGCGATACCGAGAGCGCGTTTCAAGGCGCGTTGGCGGGTTTCTACAACCAGATCCCCGTCGCCCACGTGGAAGCGGGGCTGCGCACCTACAACCTCGAGCAGCCGTTTCCGGAAGAAGCCCTGCGCCAGATGATTACGCGGATTTCGCGCTTCCACTTTGCGCCGACCGCGCGAGCCCGACAGGCGCTCCTCGCCGAAGGCGTGCCCGACCGCTTGATTCATCTGACCGGGAACACAGTGGTCGACGCGCAGCTCTGGACGTGCGAGCACAAAAGCATTCGCCGTCGGAGCGCGGGCCGCGGCCACGTCCTTGTCACCGTGCACCGGCGCGAGAACTGGGGCGAGCCGCTGGAACAGATCTGTGGCGCGGTCGCAGACGTCGCTGACACGCACCCGGATCTCACCGTGTTGTTCCCGGTGCATCCAAATCCGATCGTGCGCGACCAAGTGCACAGCCGACTCAGCACCCGCGCCAACGTCAAGCTGGTCGTGCCGTTCGATTACCTCGCGATGCAGCAGGCGCTGGCCGACGCGTGGCTCGTGCTGACCGACTCGGGCGGCCTTCAGGAAGAGGCCCCGACGTTCAGCGTTCCGCTTCTCGTGTTGCGCGAAGAGACCGAACGCCCCGAAGCAGTCGAGGCTGGCTGCGCCAGGCTGGTCGGGACCGACCGCGCCGGGATCGTGGCGCACGTGAATCAGCTGATCCGCGATGAGGACGCGTATCGGCAGATGCAGCGCAAGGGCAATCCCTTCGGCGACGGGACCGCATCGCAGCGCATCGTCTCCATTCTCAAACGCCGTCTATCGACGACCAAACGGACGTCGGTGGCCGCAGCCTGACGCGTATGTGGTGGGTCGACGTCTTCGCGACGTATCTCTACGGACTGAAGATCATCGCCATCGGGCTGGCAGTGATCATCCTGATCAGCGGCATCGATGACCTGGTCATCGACATCATCTACTGGGTGCGCCGCGTCTGGCGCGCACTCGTCATCTACCGCTCGAACGATCGGTTGAATTACCGGGCGCTTTATGGACCGGTGGAGAAGCCGCTTGCGATCATGGTACCGGCCTGGCACGAGACGGGCGTCATCGGCCGCATGGCGGAGCTCGCGGCGACCACGCTCGACTACGAAAACTATCACGTCTTCGTCGGCACGTATCCGAACGATCCCGACACGCAGCGCGACGTCGATCAGGTGTGTGCGAAGTTCAAGAACGTGCACAAGGTGGTGTGCGCGCGTCCCGGGCCGACCAGCAAAGCGGACTGCCTGAACAATGTGCTCGACGCGATCCTGCAGTTCGAGACGCGTGCCAACCTGCAGTTTGCCGGCTTTGTTCTGCACGACGCCGAAGACGTGCTCTCCGAGATGGAGCTTCGGCTGTTCAACTATCTCGTCGCTCGGAAGGATCTGATCCAGCTTCCGGTGTATCCGTTCGAGCGGCGCTGGTCGGACTTCACGAGTGCGCACTACATGGATGAATTTGCCGAGCTCCACGGCAAGGACATTCTGGTCCGCGAAGCGATCGCCGGACAGGTGCCCAGCGCTGGCGTGGGAACTTGCTTCAGCAGGCGCGCCGTCCTGGCGCTGCTGGCCGACGGCGACGGCATTGCCTTCGACGTTCAGAGTCTGACCGAGGATTACGACATCGGATTCCGTCTCCGTGCAAAGGGCATGACGGAGATCTTCGTCCGTTTCCCGGTGATCAAAGAAGACGGTGTGCAGCCGAAGCGCGTGTTCGGCCGCAGCCGGATCGACGCCAACGTCATCTGCGTTCGCGAGTTCTTTCCGAATACGTTTGCCAACGCGGTCCGGCAGAAGTCGCGGTGGATCGTGGGCATCGTGTATCAGGGCGCCAAGACGCACGGCTGGACGCGCGATCCGATGCTGAACTACTTCCTCTGGCGCGACCGGAAGGGCGGCATCAGCAACTTCGTCAGCTTCATGGCGATGCTGGTGCTGGTGCAGCTCGTCGCGATTTCGGCGTATCAGGCATTTGTCGACGACAGCTACTCGTTTCTGTCGATTTTCGAGGGCGGCGCCTGGCTGACGCTCCTGCTGTCGGCGAACCTGGTTCTGATGTGGAACCGGATCGGCCATCGCGTCTACTTCGTGTCGAGCTACTACGGGATCGCCGAGGGTCTCTTGTCAATCCCGCGGCTGTTCTGGGGAAACATCATCAACTTCGCAGCGAACTGGCGGGCCGTCGCACAGATCATCCGCCATGGCTCTCCGCACCGTGTGGCGTGGGACAAGACGACGCACGACTTTCCAGTGCTTGGCGAGCAGGGCCGCGCACGCCGGCCGCTCGGCCGCATTCTCGTCGAGCACGGCGTGCTCACGGACGCGCAGCTCGAGGGGGCCCTCGCTCATCGCTCCCGTGGGCTCAAACTGGGGAGCTGGCTGGTCCATGACGGCCTGATCACGTCGCAGCAACTGGCCACAGCCGTTGCCGAGCAGTGCCACATGACCTGGGAGAACGTCGACGCCGATCAGATCGACGAGCGCCTCGTGCGTCTCCTGCCCGCGGAGATCGCGCTGCATTACGCGGTCATTCCGATCCGAAAGGAAGGCAGGACGCTGGTGCTTGCCAGCGAGAGTGAGGTCGATCCGGTGTCGATCGCGGCGCTGTCGCGCAAGTTACGCCGGCCAATCTCGTACGTGATTGCACCAAAGGGGCAGGTGACGGTGGCGGTTCGGCAGTGGTACGCGCGAGGAAAGAGCGCCACACCACGCGCGCTGATCGATCAGGCCGTCGACGCGAAGCAGATCACCGCCGGGGAAGCCGAAGTGCTGTGGCAACAATACGTCTCGCGCCAGGTGCTTTTCGCCGAAGTATTGATGTCACTCGGCCATCTCGACGCTGCGGCGCTGAGCTCAGTGCTGCTGCGTCACGAGCGTACGTCGATGAGACTTGGCGAGTATCTGGTGGCCGAGGAGATCATCAGTGAGGCCGTCCTGCAGGAAGCGCTCGAACTCCAGCAGACACTGCAAGGCTCAATCGCATCGGTGCTCGAGCGCGCGGGCATCAAGGTCCCGGGGATCGAATCACTCGTGGAAGCACCAGGAAGATGAGAACCGCAGCCATTCGCACCTGCATATCGGCGGCGATGGTGGCCGCAGCTCTGACTATGGCGACGCCGCTGCGCGCGGCGGATGCCGCCGGCGGGCCAGATCAATTCGACCTCGGGAGCGATGTCAGCGGCTATCACCGCTTCTTGATCTATCCGCACCTCGAGAAGGGATGGGACTCCCTGCGACGCGGCGATCGCGCGCGCGCCCTCGCGGAGTTCGAACGCGCCCGCGAGCTGGCGCCCACCAACGCGGCCGTTGCGCTGCAGCTCGCCGACGCCTATCGGACCTTCGGCGAGATCGCTCGCGCTGAAACGCTGCTGCGTCAGCAGCTCGAACAGACGCCATCCGACAAACGAGTGCGCGAGGCCTTGAGCCGTCTGCGTCCCGCGCCCACGGCTGCGCCACAATCGGCAGCGGCCGGCGCATGCAAAGACGCCGCGTGCACGAACAACTCGGCCACCATCGCTGTACCGGCGCCCCAGCCGGCGACGTTACAGCCCGGGACCGCGGCGGCTGCACGCACTCCCGGGACTGCCACGCAGCCGCGGAAGCGGCAGCCGGAGCTCAACGCCGCGAATACAGGCGGCTCGAAAACCTCGCCTCCACCGAAGGGATCGAAGGCGGATGTCGACCCGACGATCCCGTTCATGCAATCGCTGGCGTCGCGGAAATTCGATGATGCTCAGAGCCAGGCCGAACGGCTGCTGGCGCAGACGCCCGACAATGGCGTGATGCTCGACGAGTTGAGCTATCGGCTTGTCGAAGCGGGCGCCGCCCCACAGGCGGTCCGTGTGTTGTTCACGGGGTATCCGTTCGCCTCATCACCGGACGCGGAACGCGAGCGGCTGGTGCGGCGGCTCCTCATGATCGCCGTGCAACAACCGCCGGCGATCACGGCGGAGGACGAAGCTCGAATACGCGTGCCTCTCGATTTGCCCACACTGCGAAGTGCTCAGGGCATCTTGTGGGCGGAACGGCACGACTGCGAGGGAGTTCGGCAAGCGCTCGGTGACATGTCTCCGGCGTATGGCTACGACGACTGGATGCGTCTCGGCGACTGTAGCGTGACCGTCGCGCCAGGGGTGGCGTTGAAGGCTTACACAACCGCGCACGAGCGTCAGCCGGGCGGAATCGCGTCACGTGCACTCGCCTATCACGCCTACGCGATCGGTGATGTGGCGAAGGCACTGGATACATGGCGAAGCATCGGCGACAACCTGAGCGGCGAAGACTGGCTCGCCGCATCCACGACCGCACTGGCCGCTGGGGATAGCGAACAAGCTGCCGTGTGGACCACGCGGTACCGTGAAGGCGGCAATCCGCTCGAATACCGATACTGGTCGTTGATGGCGCAGATTGGCGTGGCGCGCAGCGACACGAGCGCGGCGATTGCCGCCTACGATCAGGCCGTGGCGTTGCAGCCGAACGCTGAGGATTACCAGCATCTCGCACTGCTGCACACGGATCTGCGGCGTCAGATCAACCTGCTCGAGCGTGCCGTTCAGCTCGATGACAGCAGCGCCATGGCGCAGGCGCAGCTGGGTTACGCGTATCGCCGCGCCGGACGGAATCACGATGCCGAGGCGGCGCTGCGGCGTGCGGTGTCGCTCGATCCGCAGGACGCCGACGCCCAACTGGCGCTCGGATTTCTCTACTTCGACACGGGCCGGATGTATCAGGCGCACGAGGCGCTCGAAGCTGGATGGCAGGTGGATCGGAGCAAGATGATTGCAGCCGAGCAGCTCATCTACGTGAATCAACGGCTGCACGACAACGCCAAAGCTCGTTGGTACGCGGAGCAGGTGCTGGACTGGTCGGCATCGTCAAACGCGCAACCGACCGCTGCTGTACAGACGCGTGACTTCGGTTTGCAGCGGCTGCATGAAGATCTCGGACGACGAGTGACAGTGAATTTCGACGGCTACACCGGTACGAGTCTGGGAACCGGAACGAGCGCATCACAAGCGGGAAATTGGTACAGCAGTTACTCGCAGCTCGAGGCAGACGTGCGTCTCGGTGGGCCGCCGATTCGCGATGGCCGTACGGTGTCGGTGTACGCACGGCTGATCGGCGATGGTGGCGTCGAGCGGAATGCGTTGCCGACGCAGCATCCCACGCTTGGCGTCGGTTTGCGGTGGAAGCCGTGGCGGAATCAGATCGTCTATTTCGCCGGAGAGAACCAGACATCATTCGAGGACCCGGACCGCCACGACTTCCTACTGCGCACAAGCGCGTCGTTTTTGAACGGCGGCCGGTTCGGCGACGACTGGCATCCGGCCGGCAGAGGATGGTTCTCACACAATCTGTATCTCGACGCCGCGCATTACATCGACGCGGATCAGAGCGTCGCCACCGCTGACTACCGCACCAGCTATCACCTCAAGCTCGTAAACAGCCTCTCACTCGAGCCGTACGGACACTTCCAGGTGAACGGCCTCCGAAACAATGACATCTCGCGTGATATCCGGGTCGGTGTCGGGTCGCGCTGGAACATCTGGTACGGGGCGAATCGCTACGATGCGCCGCCGCACAAGCTCTCAATCGGTGTCGAGTTCCAGCAGGCGATCGAGACGTACCTGCCGGAGCGCAACGGCCTGTTCCTCAACATCAATTCGCGCTGGTAGACCGCG
>Ga0207706_10001035_pt1 | contig 28246 bp, 27 predicted proteins | sample KBSC53metaG_FD_184318 | JGI IMG/M metagenome (GOLD analysis project Ga0207706, IMG submission 184318) | Corn rhizosphere microbial communities from Kellogg Biological Station, Michigan, USA - KBS C5-3 metaG (SPAdes) (version 2) | ecosystem: Host-associated > Plants > Roots > Rhizosphere > Soil ... | reverse complement strand
GCGGGCAGGGCTGGCACTACGCGGTGCCGCATTTCCGCGGCTGCTCCGGCGAGCTGAATTTGGCGCCGCGCGCCTACCACTCGGGTGATTTCGAGGAGGTCGGCTGGATGCTGCAGCAGCTGCGCGCCGGCCACGGCGCGCCCGTGTACGCGGTGGGCGTCTCGCTGGGCGGCAACGCGCTGCTGCGCTGGGCCGAGGAGGCCGGCGGCAGCGCTGCACTGGCCGCGCGCGCGGTGGCCGCCGTGTGCTCGCCGATCGACCTCGCCGCCGGCGGCCACGCGATCGGCCGCGGCTTCAACCGGCTGGTCTACACCCGGATGTTCCTGCGCACGATGAAGCCCAAGGCGATGGCCAAGCTGAAGCAGCACCCGGGGCTGTTCGATACCGCGAAGATGCAGGCCGCCGCCGACCTGCGCGACTTCGACAACCTCTTCACCGCACCGCTGCACGGCTTCAAGGATGCCGACGACTACTACGCCCGCGGCTCCGCGAAGCCGCGGCTGAAGGACATCCGCATCCCGGCGCTGGTGCTCAACGCGCGCAACGACCCCTTCGTGCCGGCTCACTGCCTGCCGAGCGTGCACGAGGTCGGCACGCACGTCACGCTGTGGCAGCCGCGGCACGGCGGGCATGTGGGCTTTCCCGGCGGGCGGCTGCCGCCGGGCCATGTGATGACCCTGCCCGAGACAGTGATGGCCTGGATGCTGGCCGCCGGCTGAGGCAGGATCACCCGCATGGACGAGATCGTCAAAGCCGCGCTGAAGAAATGGCCCAACGTGCCCGCCTGCGTGGGCTGGCTCGCGCTCGATGTGCGCGGCGAGTGGTACATGCGCGACGACCGCATCCAGGCGGCCGGGCCGTTCCCTCATGTCAAGGGCAGCCGCATCACGCACGACAAGCTGCGCGAGTTCATCCACCGCAACTACGAAGCCGATGCGTCGGGGGCGTGGTTCTTCCAGAACGGGCCGCAGCGCGTGTATGTGGAACTCGAGGCCGCGCCCTGGGTGTGGCGCGTGCAGACCGTCGCGGGCGGCACCGCGCTCCACACCCACACCGGCCTCGCTGCCGAGCCGCGCAGCTGCTGGCTCGACGAGCAGGGCCGCCTGTTCGTCGACACGGCGGTGGGCTTCGGCATCGTCCACACGCAGGACATGAACGACGCGGCCGACGCGCTCGACAGCGGCCGCTGGCCGGCGCCCGAGACGCTGGCCTTCGCGCAGATGCCGGCGCGATTCGGCTACGTGACGAGCCCGCAGCGGGCGTCGGCGAGGGGTTGAGCGGCGGGGCGTGTCCATCGCCATCCTTACGCAGGATCGGCGCGGCCGGATGCAAAGCAAAAGGGCCGGCGCTGCGAGCGGCCGGCCCTCGGGCTGAAACGCCGGGTGGCTTACTTGACGGTGCTGACCATGTAGGTCACCACGGCCTTGATCTCGGCATCCGACGCGGCCGAGCCGCCCTTGGGCGGCATCGCGCCCTTGCCTTTGATCGCGCTGGCGGTCAGGCCGTCGATGCCTTGCGCCAGTCGGGGCGCCCAGGCGGCCTTGTCGCCCAGCTTGGGCGCACCGGCGATGCCGGCGGCATGGCACATCTGGCAGGTCTGGGTGTAGAGCGCAGGCACCGCGCCACCGGCTGCGGCCGGTGCGGCGGCGGTTTCGGTCTTGGCCGGGGTGGCGGCGGCCGGCTGCGCGGCAGCCACCGGCGCCGCGGCCGGTGCGCTCGCGGCAGCGGCTTCGGCGGCCGGGGCGCTGGCCGCAGCGGCGGCGGGCGCGGCCGGCTCGGGGAAGCTGGCGCCGCCCTTGTTGGCCATGTAGACCACCGCGCGGGCGACTTCCAGGTCGCTCAGCTCGCCGCCGCCTTGCGGGGGCATGCCGTTCTTGCCGTGCAGCGCCGAATTGAGCAGCGTGTTGAAGCCCTGCTTGATGCGCGGGCCCCAGGCGCCGGCATCGCCGAACTTGGGCGCATTGAGCGTGCCGGCGGCGTGGCAGGCAGAGCACACGGCCGTGTAGACCTGCTCGCCGGTCTTCAGGGTGCCGGCGTCGCTGGCGTCCTTGATCTCGACCGAGCCGATCGGCTGGATGCGGCGCGCCACCGCCTCGGCGCTCAGGCCGTCGCTGCCGGCGGCCGGCTTGTGGTCGGCGGCCACGTAGTGCACCAGCAGGATGATCGCGATGATCGGCACCACGAACGCGAAGAACACCGCCAGGATCAGTTGCTTGGGCGTCTTGATCGGGCCCTCGTGCGGGGCGTCGTGGGAAGCGTCGTGTTCTTGGGAGTGGGCGTCGCTCATGTATTCCTCGGTGACGTCGGCTGCTGAAAGCGTTCGTTGTGGGGGGTTTTGCGGCATGCGGCGAAGCCCGCGCAAAACCGCGGGATTATAGCGACCGGGTCCTGCGCTCCCGGGGCGCGTTGGGCGGCATGGCGGTTGCCTCGCGATGGGGTGCGACACCTGCCGCACACAGGAGACTCCGATGTCAGATTCCGCCCGCCGCGCCAGCGAAGACCCGCACTCCCAGGCCACCGTCGAAACCGATCCGCCCGAGCGGCTGAAGCACTGCTCGCGCGAGCTGGGCGTGACGGCCGAGGCGCTGCAGGCCGCGGTGCATGCGGTCGGGCCGCGCGTCGACAAGGTCAAGGACTACCTCACCGGCGGCCAGGCGGCCAACCAGTCGGACGGCTGAACCCTCAGGCCAGCGGCAGCACGCGCCGCAGTTCGGCTTCCAGCTGCGGCAGGCTCAGCGGCTTGGCGAGGTAGGCATCCATCCCGGCATCGAGGCAGGCGCGGCGCGAGCTGCCGCTGTCGCCGGCGGTCGACGCGATGATCGGAAACGCGCGCACGCTGCCGTTGCGCTGCATCGCGCGCAGCTGCCGCGTCGTCTCCAGCCCGTCGAGCCCAGGCATGTGGATGTCCATCAGCACCGCGTCCGGCGTGCGGGCGCTGCAGCGGGAGATCGCGTCCTCGCCATCGCAGGCTGATTCGACCTCGCACCCGAGCGCCTGCAGCATGCCGGCGGCGACCAGCTGGTTCACCGCGTTGTCGTCGACCACCAGCACGCGCGGCCGGTCTTCCAGCGTCAACGGCGACGGCTGGGTGTGGCCCGATGGCAGGACGGCCGCGCCGCCTTCGAGCGCGCGCTGCGTGAAGCGGCACAGGTCGCCGGGGCTGAACGGAAACGGCCTCAGCGCCACCATCGGCAGGTCGGCCGCCGCCACGCCGCCGATGTAGCCGGTGTGCAGCCCCAGCACGACCTGCGCCCCGGGCAGGCGGCCGCTGAGGCGCTGCAGTTCGGGCAGCGTGACACGCGGCGACTGCAGGCCGATCACCAGCGCCGGCTTGTGCGCCTGGGGATGGGCGGCGTCGAGCTGCTGCGAGGCGGCAGCGGCCGAGGCGTGCAGCGTCACGGCCCAGCCGAGGTGCTGCAGCCGGTGCTCGACCAGGCGCGCCCAGCTCGGCTCGTCGACCAGCACCCAGGCCCGCGCCCCTCTCGCGCGGCTGTCCGGCCACTCGCAGCAGCGGTGCCTGCCGAGCGGCAGGTCGATGTGCAGGCTGAACACGGTGCCGTCGGGCGGCACCGCCAGGAACGACAGCTCGGCACCGGTGCCGCGGCAACGACCGCGCGCGGCGCGCTGCGCTTGGCCGCCGGCGAGCACCACCTCCTGCAGCTCCAGCCCCGCCAGCACGTCGGAGATGGCGGCGGCCGGTGCCAGCGTGCCGGTGCCGGCCGCGTGCAGGTCGAGCCGGCAGCGCTGGGCGTCGAGCGGCGCGATGTGGGCGGAGAAGAAGACGAAGCCGCTGTCCAGCGCATCGACGGCGCCGCAGAACAGGCGGTGCAGGCAGTGCCGCAACTCGGTGGCGGCGCTGCTGGCCACCACGCACGGTCCCTCGCAATCGGAGAGCCCGATCAGGCCCTTGCCGCGGGCGATGGGCAATACCTGCCGCACAGCATGGACGAACAACTCACCCAGTTCGAATTCCATGGGCTCGCTCCCTGCAGCAGGACCGGCGCCACATCGCGCCACGGCACGAACAAGGCCGTTTGTCTCTCATTGAGCATACGTCCGATGCCAGGCCCGCGGGGAACGGTTACCATTGCGCCTTCGCGCCCGTAGCTCAGTGGATAGAGTATTGGCCTCCGAAGCCAAGGGTCGCTGGTTCGATCCCAGCCGGGCGCGCCACTTATCTCAGAGCGGGGCAGGCCTTCCGGGCCTCCTTCGCCTCCTTGCCTCTCGGCAAGCTCCGTAGCACCGCCTCCTTCCCGATCGACGGCACCAGCTCGCAGCGCTGCGACACCGGCGTCGCCTGCAGGACCTGCGCGGCATCCAGGCCGGTTTCGGCGAGCACGCGCTGGCGCGTCGGAGCATCGGCGCTCCACAGCAGCGCCAGCAGGATCGGCGCGCGCTTGAATCCCGGATCCGCCTGCAGGTCGAGCAGCAGGGCCTGAGCCGGATGCAGCGACTTCAGCGCCCCAGCCGACCCGTCGCGGGCAAGCTGGAACAGCGCAGCATGGAGTGGCGGCAGATCCGCTGCACCAGCGCCGAGGACGTGCAGTTCAGCGTAGAGGTCGAAGTCGGGAAAGGAGCGATCGAGCACCGGCGGCAGCACCGCCCGGCGAACACCGGGCGCCGTGATCTTCGCGCCCGCATCGCCGAGCGCCCGCAGCATGGACCTGTCGCCCTCGCGTGCCCTGTCGGCGATCAGCAGGTCGACCTCGGCGTCGCGCACGGCATCCACCTTCTGCTGCATGAACGCCCGCTGCAGCAACGGCGACACGACGTCGGGCCTCGACGCGGCCAGCACCGCACGCCACTGCGCGCCGGTTTCCGGCAGTGCTGTGCCGTGCGACAGCAGCACACGCATCACCTCAGCCCTCGGATCGGATGCCTCCTGGGCCAAGGCTTCCATCAGGAAGGGCGGGTGCTTCTCATGGGCCAGTTCGCCACCGCAGGTGAGGCACCATTCGAGATAGTCCTTCAACGACTGGGCATCGCCGGCACGCACGTAGCGATGCAGGCGCTCGTTCGCATACGTGAGGTCGCCGACCCAGTGCACGAACACCCAGATGCTGGCCGCAGCAGCCGCGCCGACGGCCGCATAGCGCCAAACCCGCGGGTCGACCTGGCGCCGCGGCGACGGCGGCGGCCCGACAGGTGTCGACGGTGTGGCGGCCGCGCGTCGGCTCGACACCACGGCCACGGTGACCGCGGTGGCGCCCCCCACGCCCAGGATGACCAGCAGCGCGATGCCCAGGAACGGCAGCAGCGCGATGAGCATCAGTGCGACCACCCAGCTGTCGGGCAGATGGTTGATCTGGAAATCGCCGGCCGCCGCCGCTGCTGCCCACGCCATCAGGCCCAGCGCGACCGCACTCCCTCGAAGTCTTTTTGGTCTCATGGCGCGCGATTGTCGCGATATGGCAGCCTCCGCCGATAACATCCGCCGGCCTCCACTCCGAGAGCCCGCGCCGTGTCCTCCCCCCCGACGACCTCGTCCCGCCTCGACTCCGTCGATGCCCTGCGCGGCCTCACCGTGGCCGCGATGCTGGTCGTCAACGACGCCGGCGACTGGCACCACGTCCACCCCTGGCTGGAGCATGCCGAGTGGCACGGCGTGACGCCGCCGGATTACGTGTTCCCGTTCTTCCTGTTCATCGTCGGTGTGTCGATCGCGCTGGCGCTGGTGCCGCAGCTCGAGCGCGGCGCGGACCGCGCGCAGCTGCAGCGCAAGGTGCTGTGGCGCGCGCTGCGCATCGTGCTGCTCGGGCTCGCGCTCGAGGCGGTGGGGCAGCTCGCCTTCCATCCGAGCCGCGGCTTCCGGTTCTTCGGCGTGCTGCAGCGCATCGGGTTGTGCTACGCGGCCGTGGGTGTGCTGACGCTGCAGGTGCGCAGCGCCCGGGTGCAATGGGGCTGGATCGCCGGGCTGCTGCTCGGCTACTGGGCGCTGCTGGCGCTCGGCGGGCCGTTGACCCTGTGGGACAACCTGCACGACCGCATCGACACCGCGCTACTGGGCCGGCATGCCTACATGTTCGATGCCGCCACCGGCCGCGCGCACGACCCCGAAGGCCCACTGGGCACGCTGCCGTCTATCGCGACCACGCTGCTGGGGCTGCGCGCCGGCGCCTGGCTGCGCTCACGCAACACGCGCACGCTGCTGCGCGCCGGGCTGGCGATGGTGGCGGCGGGTGCGCTGTGGTCGCTGGTGCTGCCGTTGAACAAGAACCTGTGGACCTCGTCGTTCGTGTTGTGGATGGGCGGATGGGCCACGCTGATGCTGCTGGCCGCGCACTGGGCCGTCGACCGCCACGGCTGGCCGGCTTTGGGCCGCAGCATGGGCGTCAACGCGATCACGGCCTATGCGGCCTCATGGGTCGCGATCTGCATCCTCGAGGGCAGCGGCGTGATGCGGCCGCTGTACGCCACGCTGTTCGCGCGGCCACTCGCGGGCTTCGAGCCGTGGGTGCCGTCGGCCGCGTTCGCGCTCGCGTTCACGGCCGTGTTCTGGGCGCTGATGCGCTGGTTCTACCAGCGCGGCTGGCGCATCACGATCTAGCGTCCTCGTCGTCGTCTTCGGTCTCGCCGGCCTCGGGGCTGTCGTCGTTCGCCAGGTCGTCCAGGTCGTCGTCGGCCATCGCCTCGAGCGAGCCGCCTTCCACATGGTCGGGCGAGATGTCGGGCGCCTCGTGGCGCAGCGTGTCGCGGCCGGCCTCGGCGCGCTCGCCGGTGCCGCCGCTGTCGCTGTCACTGTCGAGGTTGGCGTCGCCGACATCGGCGCCCGCGCCGGCGGCGCGGCGGATGTCGTCGTTCGAGCCGCCGTCGAAGCCGATGTCGTCGGTGTCGACCGCGCCGTCGGCGCCGACCAGGTCGCTGCCGGAATCAGAAGTGTCGCTCGGGCCGAGCAGGTCGGTGCTGGTGCCTTGCGGGCGGCGGGCGGCGCGTTCGCCGCCCATCAGGGGGCTGGTGCTCATCGTGTTCTCTCCTGCACAGGGCATGTGATGCAGAAGACCCGCAATCGATGTGCCCGCCCGCGCGCCCGGCCTGTCAGATCGCCCCGATCGAGCCCGTCACCGGCAGCACGATGCCGCTGATGTAGCTGGAGCACACCGGCGCTGCGAGGAACACATACGCCGGCGCCAGCTCCTCGGGCTGCGCGGGACGGCCCATGTCGCTGTCCTTGCCGAACTGGGCCACCTTGTCGGCCGGCGAATCGGCCGGGTTCAGCGGCGTCCAGACCGGGCCGGGCGCCACCGCGTTGACACGGATGCCCTTGCTGATCAGGTTGGAGGCCAGCGACTTCGTGAAGGCATGGATCGCGCCCTTGGTCGTCGAGTAGTCGAGCAGCTTCGGGCTGCCGCGCAGGCCCACCACCGAGCCGGTGTTGATGATCGAGGCGCCTTCCTTCAGGTGCTTCAGCGCGGCCTTGGCCATGTGGAAATAGCCGCCGATGTTGGTCATCAGCGTTTCCTCGAAGCGCTGCTCGGTGATGTCTTCCAGCGACTGCGCATGCTCCTGGAAGGCCGCGTTGTTGACCAGGATGTCGAGCTTGCCGAAGGCCTTGACGGTCTGCTCCACCGCGTCGCGGCAGAAGGCCGGGTCTTTCACGTCGCCGGGGATCAGCAGGCAGCGCACGCCTTCCTTCTCGACATGGCGCTTCGTCTCCTCGGCGTCTTCGTGCTCGCTCAAGTAGACGATAGACACGTCGGCGCCTTCGCGCGCGAACAGCACCGCCACCGCGCGGCCGATGCCCGAATCACCGCCGGTGATGATCGCGCTCATGCCGCGCAGCTTGTCGCTGCCCTTGTAGTCGGGCGCCTCGAACTGCGGCTTCAGCTGCATCGCCGCCTCGCTGCCGGGTTTCTGCAGGTGTTGCGCCGGCAGCTCGGCCGGTTGCTCGCGCGCGCCGGCCTGCACCGGCGGCTTCGCGGGTTTTTCCTTCTGCTTCTCGCCCTTGCCGGCGCCATGCTGTTCCTGCTGCGCCTTGTCGCGCAGGTCCTGCTCGCGCTGGATCGCGCGGTGCTTCTCGGCGGTGGCCTCGGGGGCGTCTTCGGTCTTGCGTCGGGGCATGGACTTCTCCTTTCGACTCTGCAATGCCAGCCCCTCGGCACGGCAGGCACCGTGCCTGCGCGGTGGCCGCCCGCCTACCGCTGGTAACAACGCCCCGGGCGGCGCCGCGACATGCAGCCTTTGACTTCCCCCGGGCGTCGTGTAAGGTGCCGCCCCATGCAAGACAGGCGCCTCCAACGCGCGGCCTTTGCGCTGGCCACGCTGGCCTCGGCCGTGTGGCTGGCCGGCTGCGGCAGCACCCCGCCGCGGTCGTCCACCTCCTCATCGTCCAGCCCGGTGCCCGCCGTGCGTCCGGCACCCAAGCCCATTCCCGGCCGCGACGGCCCCGAAGCCAACCCGCCGCCCGACCTCGACAAGGTGCCCGACGCCGAGCCGAAGCTCGAGAACATCCGCAGCGGCGGCCCGAACAAGCCCTACGAGGTGGCCGGCCGGCAATACCGGCCGCTCACCGCCGACGCGCCCTTCACCGAACGCGGCCTCGCGTCGTGGTACGGCCGCAAGTTCCACGGCCGGCCCACCGCCAGCGGCGAGACCTACAACATGTATGCGATGACGGCCGCGCACCCGACGCTGCCGATCCCGAGCTACGTGCGCGTGCGCAACCCGGCCAACGGCCGCGAGATCATCGTGCGCATCAACGACCGCGGGCCGTTCCACAGCGAACGCATCATCGACCTCAGCTACACCGCGGCGCTCAAGCTCGACCTGCTGCGCGGCGTGAGGCCGGTCGAGATCGAGCGCATCACCTACGAAGACATCCGCACCGGCGCCTGGAAGCGCGACACCACCGCCCCCGGCACGACGGTGCTCGCCAGCGCGAGCAACGGCGAGGGTGCGGCCACGCTGGTGGTACCGCCCGCGCCGCAGCCCGAGCCGGCCAGGCCGGTGGCCGCCCCCAAGGTCGAGGAGCCGGCGGCCGAAGCGCTGATGCGCGTCGCCGCGTCGACCGAAGCCGCCGTGGCCGCCGCCCCGTTGCCCGTCGCCGCCGCGGCGAGCGAGCCGGCCGGCCCGCCGATCGCGATGGGTGAGCCGATGCGCGCGCTGACCGAAGGCGCCAAGGGTTTCTGGATCCAGCTCGGCGCGTTCAAGCAGCGCGACGGCGCGATGGATTTCCAGCGCCGCGTCGCCGGCGAGCTCGACTGGCTGGGCCCGCTGCTGGCCGTCTTCAACGACCGCAGCGTCCACAAGCTGCAGGCCGGGCCCTACAGCTCGCGCGGCGAGGCCAATAGCGCGGCCGAGCGCATCCGCGGCGCGTTGCAGCTGGTGCCGGTGATCGTCGAGCGGCGCTGACCGCCTGCCCATGCCCGACAGCCGCCACACCTCTTCGCCCGCGCCGGTCCGGTTTGCGGTGGCCGATGGCCGCCAAGGCACGCTGCAGGCCCGCCCCGGGCAGGACGCGGTGGCGCTGCAGCTCGAGCACGGCCCGCGGCTGCTGCTGCACCCGGACACCGCCGCCGAGCTGCTCGCGGCCCAGTCGGCCACGCCGCCCGCGCTGCGCGGCGCCGCCGCGATCGCGGTGCCGGCGCGGCTGAGCTGGCAGGGGCTGGCGGCGCATCCCTCGCTGCGCGCGGGCGCCACCCTCGGCCATGCGGTGCTGAGCTCGCTCGACGTGGTGCGGCTGCGCGTGCGCGATGGAGCGGCGAGCCTGCTGACCGCGGCCGTCACGCAGCATGTCGATGGCCAGGTGGAAGCCGGCGTCTACGCGCTGCAGCCGCAGGCGCTGGAGCGGCTCAAGGGCAGCGGGCTGAAGCTCGACCGCCTTCCCGCCGGGGACCAGCCGCTGCTGGTGCTGGTGCACGGCACCTTCGTCGAGACGCAGAGCACCTGGGCTCCGCTCTGGCAGCAGCCCGACGGCATCGCGCAGGCGCTGTTCAGGCACTACGGCAGCGTGTATGCGCTCGACCATCCGACGCTGGCCGCCAGCCCGATCGCCAATGCGTTGACGCTGGCCCGGGCGCTGCCCGACGGTGCGCGGCTGCACCTGGCCACGCACTCGCGCGGCGGCCTGGTCGCCGAGGTGCTGGCCCGCGTGTGCGCCGAGCCCTCGCTCGATGAAGCCACGCTGGCCCGCCATTTCAGCGGCGCCCATGCCGGCGAGGCCGATGAGCTGCGTGCGCTGGCGCAGGCCGTGCGGGGCCGCGGCATCCGTGTGGAGCGCATCGTGCGCGTGGCCTGCCCGGCGCGCGGCACGCTGCTCGCCTCGCGCCGGCTCGATGCCTATCTGTCGGTCTTTCACTGGCTGCTATCGCGCTCCGGAATGCCGGTGCTGCCGGCACTGATGGACCTGCTGCAGGAAGTCGCGCGGCGCCGTGCCGACCCCGCCGAGCTGCCGGGGCTGGAGGCGATGATGCCCAGCTGCCCGCTGATCCGCTGGCTGCACGACGCGCCGGCGCCGCTGCCCGGCGAGCTGCGCGTGGTGGCCGGCGAGGTGCAGGGCGATTCGCTGACCAGCTGGCTGAAGACGCTGCTCAGCGATGCCTTCTACTGGACCGACAACGACCTCGTGGTGCAGACGCGCTCGATGTACGGCGGCGCCCGGCGCGCCCCGGGGCATGCGAGCTTCCTGCTCGACAGCGGCGGCGAGGTCGACCACTTCCACTACTTCGCCAACCCGCGCACCGCGCAGGCGCTGCGCGATGCGCTGCTGCTCGCACAGCCGCCCGGCTTCAGCGCGATCGGGCCGCAATCGTGGGCCGGTGCCGACAGCGCCGGCCAGCGGGCGATGCTGGCCTCCCCGTTCGACGCCGCCCAGCCCGCGGGCGCAGCGCGCGAGCAGCCGGCGCCGCCGGCCGCGCCGCTGCGCCTCGAGGTGCTGAACACCCACCTGCGCCAGGTGCGCGCGCCGCTGATGCTGGGCCACTACCGCGCGATGAAGCTCACCGGCACCGAGGCGGTGGTCGACCGCCTGCTCGGCGGCGCGCTGCGCGAGGCCAAGCGCGCCGGCCTGTATGCCGACGAGCTCGACACGCACCAGGTCTTCTCGCCGCGGCACAGCGACGGGCCGGCCGCGGTGATCGTCGTCGGCCTCGGCGAGGAGGGCAAGCTGCGCGCGAGCGACCTGCAGCGCGCGGTGCGGCAGGCAACGCTGGCCTATGCGCAGCGCATCGGCGAGCAGCTGCCGCCGCACGCCGCGCGAGGCCGCGGGCCGTCCACCCTCGAGATCGCCGCCACGCTGCTGGGCAGCGGCGGCACCGGCATCACGGTGGGCACCGCCGCTCAGGCGATCGCGCAGGGCGTGCGCGAGGCCAACCAGCGCCTGCTCGATGCCGGCTGGCCGCGCGTGGCCACGCTCACCTTCGTCGAGCTGTACCTCGACCGTGCCACCGAAGCCTGGGTCGCGCTGGACGCGCTGCGCCAGTCGGCGCCGGCCGGCTTCCAGCTCGGCGAGGTGGTGCAGGCCGGCCCGGGCGCGCTGCGGCGCCCGCTCGACTCGGGCTACCGCGGCGCGCAATACGACTTCGTCAGCGCGATCTCGGTCGCAGGCCACGAGGGCGAGTCGCTGATCGAGTACACGCTGGACACGCGGCGCGCGCGCGCCGAGGTGCGGGGCCAGTCGGCACAGCGCACGCTGGTGCAGGAGCTGATCGGCGCCGCAGCCGATGAACGCCGCCCGCAGCCCGAGCTCGGCCGCGCGCTGTTCCAGCTGCTGGTGCCGTCGGAGCTGGAGCCGTTTCTCGCGGGCAGCGGCGACACCTTGCTCGAGCTCGACGCCGCCACCGCCGCCATCCCGTGGGAGCTGCTCGACACCCGCCCCGATGGCGAGGCCGCCGCGGTCCTGCTGGCGCCGTGGGCGATCCGGGCGCGGCTGCTGCGCAAGCTGCGAACGCCGCAGTTCCGCCGCCAGCCGCAGGGCGCGGGCGCCGATGGCGGCGTGCTGGTGATCGGGGAGCCCGCGGTCGACGACCCCGACTACCCGCCGCTGCCCGGCGCGCGCGCCGAGGCCGAGGCCGTGGCCGCCGCGCTGCAGGTGCCGGCGCTGCTGGGCGCGCAGGCGCTGCAGGTGATCAACGCGCTGTTGGGCGACCGCTACCGTGTCGTGCACGTCGCCGGCCACGGCAGCTATGCGCCCGACGGCAGCGGCGGCGTGGTGCTGTCGAACCATGCGGTGCTGGGCCCGCGCGAGATCGAGAGCATGCGCACGGTCCCGGAGCTGGTGTTCGTCAACTGCTGCCACCTGGGCAAGGTCGAGGCCGCGGAGCCGGCTTCGCCGCCGCACCATCGTGTCCAGTTCGCGGCCAACGTCGCCGAGCAATTGATACGGCTCGGCGTGCGCTGCGTCATCGCGGCGGGCTGGGCGGTCGACGACGAGCCGGCGCAGCGCTTTGCCACCGTGTTCTACGAGCAGCTGCTCAAGGGCGCGCGCTTCATGGATGCGGTGGCCACCGCGCGCGAGCTGGCATGGCGCGAGCATCCGCAAAGCATCACCTGGGCGGCCTACCAGTGCTACGGCGATCCCGACTGGGTCTACGTGCAGCAGATCGAGGCCGACCTGCCGCCGCGCCGCGCGGCCGTGCCACCGGCGATCGTCTCGTCGCCGGCGCTGGCGCTGGCGCTCGAGACACTGGCCATCGAGGCCGGCCACGGCGACACGCCGCATGCGCAGTTGCTGGAGCAGGTGCGCCAGCTCGAGGCGCAGCACGGCGAGCGCTGGGGCATGCAGGGCGCGGTGGCCGAGGCCTTCGGGCTGGCGTATGCGGAAACCGGCGACCGCGCCGCGGCGCGGCGCTGGTATCGCGCGGCGGTGAAGGCACCCGACGGCAGCGCCTCGATGCGCGCCGCCGAGCGCCTCAAGTCGTTGTGAGGCTCACTTGGCGTACCAGAGCGCCGCGAAGAAGTGGCAGACGCTGCCACCCATCACGAACAGGTGCCACACGAAGTGCGCGTAGCGCACCCGCGAGTCGACCAGGAACACCAGCGCACCCAGCGTGTAGCAGATGCCGCCCGCCACCAGCAGCGTGATGCCGCGCTGCGAGAGGTTGGCCAGCAGCGGCCCGGCCGCGAACACCGCGAGCCAGCCCATCGCGATGTACAGCCCCGTGGACAGCAGCGGGTGCGACAGCTTGTTCAGCAGCTTCGCCAGCACACCCATCGCCGCCAGCGCCCACACCAGCGCGAACAAGCCCCAGCCCAGCCCACCGCGCAACGCACCGAGCGCAAACGGCGTGTAGCTGCCTGCGATGAAGAGGTAGATCGCCGCATGGTCGAAGCGGTTGAAGAGCTCCTTCACCCGGCCCACCGGCAGCGCGTGGTACACGGTCGACACCAGGTACAGCAGCATCATCGTCGCGGCGAACAGGCTCACCGCAACGAAGTCGATCGCCTGGCCCCCGCGCTCGGCGCACGAGTTCAACAGGATCGGCAACGATGCCACCGCGAGCAGGAAGCCGATACCGTGGCTGATCGCGTTGGCGATCTCCTCGCCGAGGGTCTGCGGGCGCTGCTCCGCGAGCAGGCGCGTGAGAGTCTGCGATTTCATGATGACGATGAAGTGAAGCGGCCCTGCCTGCGCTTCGGCAAGGCCTGTTCCCAACACGCTTCGCGCCTGGCGCGACTTCGCGTCAGCAGCGGCCGACACGCGCGCATCAACGGCCTCCGCTCACATCGAGCAGCGCGCCGGTGCAATAGCTCGCCTCGTCGGACAGCAGCCACACGATGCTGTGCGCCACCTCGTCGGCGCTGCCGGGCCGGCCCATCGGGATCTGCGGCGCGAGCTGGCGCGCGCGATCGGGCTGGCCCCCCGAGGCATGGATCTCTGTCTCGACGATGCCGGGCCGCACCGCATTGACGCGCACGCCCTCGGTGGCCACCTCGCGCGCCAAGCCGATCGTGAAGGTGTCGATCGCTGCCTTGCTCGCCGCGTAGTCGACGTACTGCCCCGGGCTGCCCAGCCGCGATGCGGCCGACGACACGTTGACGATCGCACCGCCCGCGCCGCCATGGCGCGCGCTGATGCGCCGCAGCGCCTCGCGGGCGCAGACGAAGCTGCCGAGCACGTTGATCGCGAACATGCGCTGCACGCGATCGAAGCCCATCTCGTCGACGCGCTGCGCCACATCCACCACGCCGGCGCTGTTGACCAGGCCCTTCAGCGGGCCGACGAACCCTTCGGCGCTGGCCCGGTCGAGGCGCTCGAACATCGCCCGCACCTCGTCGTCCCGTGCGACATCGGCCTGCAGCACGACGGCCTTGCGGCCCAGCGCATGCACGGCCTGCGCCACCTGCTCGGCGGCCGCCGCGTCGCGCGCGTAGTTGATCGCCACGTCCCAGCCGCGCTGCGCGGCCAGGCGCGCAGTCGCCGCGCCGATGCCGCGGCTGCCGCCGGTGATCAGCACCAGCGGTGCCGTGTCTTGGAGAGCCATGCGGCCGATGATAGGCGGCACCCTCCGCAGCCGCGAGCGGGCACGCCCTCCACCTTGATGAAGTCGTGATCCACGGCAAGGCCGAATACTGTACATTCATACAGCACATCAGCTGCTGTATCGCGATGGACCTGCAACACAAACTGGCCGTGCTCGCCGACGCGGCGAAATACGACGCCTCCTGCGCCTCGAGCGGCAGCACCCGCCGCGATTCGTCCGACGGCCGGGGCCTCGGCTCCTCCGATGGCTCCGGCATCTGCCACAGCTTCACGCCCGACGGCCGCTGCGTCTCGCTGCTGAAAGTGCTGCTGACCAACTACTGCACCTACGACTGCCTGTATTGCGTCAACCGCGTCAGCAGCAACGTGCAGCGCGCCCGCTTCACGGTCGACGAGGTGGTGCAGCTCACGCTCGACTTCTACCGCCGCAACCTGATCGAAGGCCTGTTCCTCTCGAGCGGCATCATCCGCAACGCCGACTACACGATGGAGCAGGTGGTCGAGGTGGCGCGGGTTCTGCGCGAGGAGCACCACTTCCGCGGCTACATCCACCTGAAGACCATCCCCGATGCGTCGGCCGAGCTGCTGGCGCGCGCCGGCCGCCATGCCGACCGGCTCAGCATCAACCTCGAATTGCCGACGCCCGAGGGCCTGCAGAAGCTCGCCCCCGAGAAGGATGCGCCCGGCATCCGCCGCTCGATGGCGCGCATGCACCTGCTGATCGATGAATCGAAGGCCGCCTCACGCACCGCCGCGCCACGGGCCGGCGCCGGCCTTGCGCCGGCCGCCGCGATGCCGCCGCGCTTTGCGCCGGCCGGCCAGAGCACGCAGATGATCATCGGCGCCGATGCCACCGACGACCGCACGATCCTCGCCACGAGCCACGCGCTGTACGCATCGTTCGGCATGCGGCGCGTGTACTACTCGGCCTTCAGCCCGATCCCCGATGCGGCCAAGGCGCTGCCGTTGAAAGCCCCGCCGCTGGTGCGCGAGCACCGGCTCTACCAGGCCGATTGGCTGATGCGCCACTACGGCTTCGATGCCGGCGAGATCGTCGCCAGCCCCGATGGCCTGCTCGCGCTCGATGTCGACCCCAAGCTCGCATGGGCGCTGGCGCACCGCGAGCGCTTTCCGGTCGACCTGAACCGCGCGCCGCGCGAGCTGATGCTGCGTGTGCCTGGTTTGGGGATCACCGCGGTCGAGCGGCTGCTGCAAAGCCGGCGCGTGCGCCTGCTGCGCAGCGATGACCTGAAGCGCCTGCGCGTGCCGCTGCGCAAGGTGCTGCCCTTCGTGGTGCTCGCCGACCACCACCCCGGCCCTGAGCTCGATGCCACCTCGCTCGCCGCTCGGCTGCGGCCCGCGCCGGTGCAGGCCGGGCTGTTCGACGACGCGCCGGCCTGATGCACTGCATCCATCTGCGCGACGAGGCCGATGCCGAGGGCTGGCGCACCGCAGCGCGGGCGCTGCTGCTCGCGGGCGTGCCGCCGGCCGAGGTGAGCTGGCAGGTCGAGGGCTGCGACGCCGATTCGCTGTTCGGCGACGCACCCTCGCCACTGCCCGCCGCTGCGCCGGGCGCGGCACGGCAGCAGGTGCCCGCGGCCTTCGTCGAGCTCGCGACCGACGCGCTGTGCCATGCCGACCCGCGGCGCTTTGCGCTGCTGTACCGCCTGCTGTGGCGCCTGGTGCACGAGCCCGGCCTGCGCCACGACAAGCTCGATGTCGATTGGCTCGCCGCCCGCGCCTTGGCCCGCGCGGTGCACCGCGACGAGCACCAGATGCGCGCCTTCGTGCGCTTCCATGAGCAGGCCACGCCGCAGGGGCCGCAGTTCATCGCGTGGTACGAGCCGGAGCACCATGTCGTCGAGCGCAACGCGCCGTTCTTCGCCGGCCGCTTCGCGAGCATGCGCTGGGCGATCTTCACGCCGCGGCGCAGCGTCGCGTGGGATGGCCAAGCGCTGCAGTTCGGCGGCGGCGCGCAGCGCGAGGCCGTGCTGCCGAAAGATGACGCGAAGCAGGCGCTGTGGCTGACCTACTACGCCAGCATCTTCAATCCGGCCCGGCTGAAGCTGGAGCACATGCAGGGCGAGATGCCGAAGAAATACTGGCGCAACCTGCCCGAGGCCGCGCTGATCGCGCCGCTCGCCGCCGGCGCCACGCAGCGCGCCGAGCGGATGATCGACGAAGCTCCGACAATGCCGCGACGACGCATCCGCAGGAAGGACACCCCATGAAGACCCGCGCAGCCGTGGCCTGGAAGGCCGGCGCCCCGCTGACGATCGAGACCGTCGATCTCGAAGGCCCGCGCGCCGGCGAGGTGCTGGTGGAGGTCAAGGCCACCGGCCTCTGCCACACCGACTACTACACGCTCTCGGGCGCCGACCCCGAAGGGCTGTTTCCCGCGATCCTGGGGCACGAAGGCGCCGGCGTGGTGGTCGACGTCGGGCCCGGCGTGACCAGCCTGAAGCGCGACGACCATGTGATCCCGCTCTACACGCCCGAATGCCGCGAGTGCAAGTTCTGCCTCTCGCGCAAGACCAACCTCTGCCAGCGCATCCGCGGCACGCAGGGCAAGGGGCTGATGCCCGACGGCTCGTCGCGCTTCTCGCTCGACGGCAAGCCGATCCTGCACTACATGGGCACCTCGACCTTCAGCAACTACATCGTCGTGCCCGAGATCGCGCTGGCCAAGGTGCGCTCCGATGCGCCCTTCGACACCGTGTGCTACATCGGCTGCGGCGTGACCACCGGCGTGGGCGCGGTGCTGTTCACCGCCAAGGTGGAGGCAGGCGCCAACGTGGTGGTTTTCGGCCTCGGCGGCATCGGGCTCAACGTGATCCAGGGCGCCAAGATGGTGGGCGCCGACAAGATCATCGGCATCGACCTGAACCCGGGCCGCGAGGCGATGGGCCGGCAGTTCGGCATGACGCACTTCATCAACCCCAAGGACGTGCCGAACGTGGTGGACGCGATCGTGCAGCTCACCGACGGCGGTGCCGACTTCAGCTTCGAATGCATTGGCAACACCACCACGATGCGGCAGGCGCTGGAGTGCTGCCACAAGGGCTGGGGCCAGAGCATCATCATCGGCGTGGCCGAGGCCGGCGCCGAGATCAGCACGCGGCCCTTCCAGCTGGTCACGGGCCGGCGCTGGCTGGGCTCGGCCTTCGGCGGCGCACGCGGCCGCACCGACGTGCCGAAGATCGTCGACTGGTACATGGACGGCAAGATCCGGATCGACGAGCTGATCACGCACCGCCTGAAACTCGAGCAGATCAACGAAGGCTTCGATCTGATGAAGCGCGGCGAGTCGATCCGCTCGGTGGTGCTGTACTGAGGCGGGGATGAGCAGCATCACCACGCTGAGCGAGCACGCCTGCTTCGGCGGCGTGCAGGGCTTCTACCAGCATGACTCGCAGGCCATCGGCGCGCCGATGCGCTTTGGCGTCTACCGCCCGCCGCAGGCCTCACAGGGGCCGCTGCCGGCGCTGGTGTACCTGGCGGGCCTCACCTGCACCGAAGAGACCTTCGCGATCAAGGCCGGCGCGCAGCGGCTCGCAGCCGAGTGGGGCCTCGTGCTCGTGTCGCCCGACACCAGCCCGCGCCACACCGGCCTGCCCGGCGCCACCGAGGCGTGGGATGTCGGCGAAGGTGCCGGCTTCTACCTCGATGCCACCGAGGCGCCGTGGTCGGAGCGCTTCCGCATGGAAAGCTGGATCACGCAGGAGCTGCAGGCCCTGCTGCCTCGGCACTTCGGCGTGGCGCCCGATCGCATCGGCCTCATCGGCCACTCGATGGGCGGCCACGGCGCGCTGACGCTCGCATTGCGCCACCCGGGGCTCTACCGCAGCGTCTCGGCGCTGGCGCCGATCTGCGCGCCGATGCAGTGCCCGTGGGGCCAGAAGGCCTTTGCGCGCTACCTGGGCGACGACCGTTCGGCCTGGGCCGCGCACGATGCGGTGGCGCTGATCGAGGCGGGCGCCACGCTGCCGCCGCTGCTCGTCGACCAGGGCCTGGCCGACAAGTTCCTGGCTGAGCAGTTGAAGCCTGAGCTGCTCGAGGCCGCCTGCGCCCGCACCGGCCAGCCGCTGACGCTGCGCCGCCACGAGGGCTACGACCACGGCTACTACTTCATCGCCTCGGTGATCGGCGATCACCTGGCGCATCACGCCGCGGCACTGAAGGCTCACAAGGAGACGCCGGGCCGCCCCAAGTCTTCTTGACCCCCTCGGGGGGTACTCAGTAGGCCTTGTACGGCAGGAACTTGCCCGACATCACGATCTGCACGCGGTCGCCCTTGGGGTCGGCCTCGCGCGTGAGGTCCATCCGGAAGTCGATGGCGCTCATGATGCCGTCGCCGAACTCCTCGTGGATCAGCTCCTTGAACGTGGTGCCGTACACGCTGACCAGCTCATAGAAGCGGTAGACCAGCGGATCGGTCGGCACAGCGCTGGGCAGCGATCCCTTGTACGGCACCACCATCAGCCAGCGCTTCTCTTCCGGCGTGAGGCCGAAGATCTCGCCGACGACGCCGGCCTGCTCCTCGTTGAAGGTCATCTGGCCCAGGCAGCCGGCGGTCACCCACTCCTTGCTCAGGCCCACGCGGGCCGCCACGTCGGACCATTTCAGGCCCCGGGCGACCTTGGTGGCGATGATCTTCTCGGTGACGGCGAGGCGTGTCATGACGATGCTCCTTTCGAGGGCGCCGCACGCGGAAGGTGCGTGCGGCGATGCGGGGCACCGTCACTAGCAATCGCTGCGCCAGATCAGTACAGCGGCTTCTCCGGCACCGGGTTGCGGAAGCCCACGTTCAGCAGGTTCCACGCGTTGATCGTCACGATCACGAAGCCGAGTTCGGCGATCTCTTCATCGCTGAAGTGCTGCTTCAGCTTGGCGAACTCCTCGTCGCTCGCATCGCTGTTCGGCGTGGCGGTGATGATCTCGGCCCAGCGCAGCGCCGCACGCTCGCGCTCGTCGAAGAAGGGCGCCTCGCGCCAGCCGGCCACCGCGTTGATGTGGCGGGCATCGACATCCATCTTCATCAAGTCGCGCCAGTGCATGTCGATGCAGAACGCGCAGCCGTTGATCTGCGACACGCGCAGCAGCACCAGGTCGACGAGCTTGTGGCCGAGCAGGTCGCGGCGCAGGTCCTGCGAGAGCTTCAGCAGGTTCTGAAAGGCCTTGGGCGCGAGCTGGTGGTAGGCGACGCGGGCTTGGTGGGTCATGGTTCGTTCCTTTCGGTGGCAGGAGCCGCCGCACCTTGCGGCCGCTCATACCCTTCAAGACGACCCGGCCCGCGCGCTTGTGACAGCCCGGCGCGTTTTCTTCAGTGCAACGGCGGGATGCCGGCGAGCTTGTCGGGGTTGCGCACCGCGTAGATCGCGAGGATGCGCTCGCCATCGGTCACGAAGGCCTGGGCCGATTCGAGCCGGCCATCCACATAGCGCAGCAGCCCGGGCTCGCCGTTGATCTGCGCCGGCCGGTACACCACGCCATCGCCGTGCTTCAGGAAGGTGGCGAGGTAGAGGTTGGCGATGCGGTCGGCGCCGCGCACGATCTCCATGAACGACGGCACCTTGCCGCCGCCATCGCCCACCACCTGCACGTCGTCGGCGAGCAGCGCCTTGATCGCATCGCGCTGGCCGCTGCGAGCCGCCTGCATGAAACGCTCGAGCAGCTGGCGATGCGCATCGCGCGGCACCTCGAAGCGCGGCCGCTCCTGCTGCACGTGCTCGGCCGCGCGGTGCACCATCTGCCGGCAGGCCGCCTCGCTCTTGCCGAGCATCGCGGCCACGTCGGCGTAGTCCTGGTCGAACACCTGCCGCATCAGGAAGGCCGCGCGCTCCTCGGGCGACAGGCGCTCCAGCACCCACATCAATGCCACCGAGAGATCGCTCGCCAGCTCGGCCGCGGCTTCGGGCGTGCGCTCGTCGAGCTCGACCAGCGGCTCGGGCAGCCACCACCCCACATAGGCCTCGCGCTCGGCCTTGGCGGCGCGCAGCCGGTCGATCGCCAGCCGCGTGACCACGGTGACGAGCCAGGCCTCGGCCGACTGCAGCCCGGCGGGGTCGGTCTTGTGCCAGCGCAGCCAGGCGTCCTGCAGCACGTCTTCCGCGTCGGCGCGCGTGCCGAGCATGCGGTAGGCAATGGAGAAGAGGCGGGGCCGCAGTGCGGCGAAGACATCGGTGGGTGTGTTCATGGACATCCAGACGAACCAGGCCAACGGTTTGTGACAACTGCCGCGTGTCTTCCTTTCCGCGGAACGCCGCGTTGTAGCAGAACCCATAACCAAGAGGGTTCGATGAAAGCCATCCTCCACTGGGCGCTCGCCCTGTCGGCCGCGCTGATCGCCAGCCAGGCATCCGCCCAGGTCACCTTCTACGAGCACAACAATTTCGAAGGCCGCGCGTTCACCACCAACGACGCCGTCTTCAACTTCAACGACATCGGCTTCAACGACCGCGCCTCATCGGTGGTCGTCTCGCATGGCCAGTGGGAGGTGTGCGAACACGCCGAGTTCCACGGGCGCTGCTTCATCCTGCGGCCGGGCTACTACCGCTCGCTCGGCGAGATGGGCATGAACGACCGTCTCTCATCGGCGCGCCCGGTCGACCGCCACCACGAAGAAAACCGCTACGCGCCGCAGCCGCTGGCGCCGCAGATCACCTTCTACGAGCGCGATGGCTTCCAGGGCCGCGCGTTCAACGTGCAGAGCGACATCACCAACTTCCAGCAGTTCGGCTTCAACGACCGCGCCTCGTCGGTCATCGTGTTCGGCGACCGCTGGGAGGCCTGCGAGCACGCCAACTTCGAAGGCCGCTGCGTGATCCTGCGCCCCGGCCGCTACCCCGACCTGAACTCCATGGGGGTGAACAACCAGCTCTCGTCGGTGCGCATCGTGCACCCCGCGGCCCGTTATGACGACCGCCGCTACGCACCGCCGCCCGCGCCGGTGTACGACTGGCGCCGCCGCCCGCAGGAGCAGCTCTACAACGTGAACGTGAGCGCGACGCGCGCCGTGTATGCGGCCCCGCAGCAGCGCTGCTGGATCGAGCGCGAGCAGGTGGCGCAGCCGCAGCGCGGGGAACCCAACGTGCCCGGCGCGGTGATCGGCGGCGTGGTCGGCGGCATCCTCGGCCACCAGATCGGCGGCGGCTCCGGCAAGGACATCGCCACCATCGGCGGCGTGGTGCTGGGCGCCGCGGTCGGCGCCAACGCGGGCCGCGACAACCACCCCGCACCGGTGACGCAGAACGTGCAGCGCTGCACCACGGTGCCCGCGCAGGGCCGCCCCGAATACTGGGACGTGACCTACTACTTCCGCGGCGTGGAGCACCACGTGCAGATGACCGCGCCGCCGGGGCCGACCGTGCTGGTCAACGAGAACGGCGAGCCGCGGCTCTGAGCCCGGCGCTCAGCGCACGAAGAAGGTCGCGTCGCTGTTGTCCAGCGCATTGCCCAGAGGCGTGCGCCACAGCAGCCCGTCGCGGTGGCGCAGGAACTCGCCCGGGAAGTTGATCGACTCGAACGACACGCCGCTGGCCGAGGCCCGCCCCACCCGCACGCGCCAGGTGGCGTCCTGTGCGAACAGGCCGCTGCCATCGTTGGGATCGAGCCAGACCTCGCCCCCGCGGTGGCGCAGGAAGCGGCCCGGGAAGTTGACCGACTCGATCGATACCGCGTTCGCATCGGCCAGGCCAGGGACCAGCTTCCAGCGCGAGTCGTCGTAGGGGTTCACGTTGGCATCGATGCGGCCGCGGCTGTAGGCGTGGCGGATGAACGAGCCGCCGAAGTTCGCGGCTTCCATGCGGTTGATGCTGGCCCCGCCGTAGGTGCCCGCAGGCTCGTTGATCACCGCGCCAAGCGCGACCGGGAGCCCGAAGTTCGGCGTGTCGTCGGCGTTCCAGCTGAACTTCTGCGCGCGCACGCTGCGCTGCGCCCAGCCACCGCCCGAGTTGTCGATCGCGTGGTAGACGATCCAGTCTTCGGTGCCGTCGGGCGACTTGACGAAGCTGTTGTGGCCGGGGCCGTAGGCGTGCCCCGCCGTGTTCTTCACGAACACCGGGTTGTCGGCCTTGATCCATGAACTCCAGTGCAGGATGTCGCCGCCGGAGTAGGTGATGCGGCCCAGCGTGTAGTCGTCGGTCCAGCTGCCGCTGGCCGAATAGACGATGTGGATCTTGCCGTTGCGGTACAGCACCGAATGGCCCTCGAGCAACGGCGCGGCCACCATCTCCCAGCTGCGATCGGGCGAGGCGATGTCGTGCCGTTCGCCGCTGATCGTCCACGGGTTGCTCATCGGCGCGATGAAAGTCACCTGCGGAAAGCCATCGTTGGCACCGCGCCACCCCGACCACACGAAGTACATCTGGCCACTGCTCTGCAGCACCGTGCCGTCGATCGCCCAGTAGTCGGTGGGCGCAGCGATCTTGCCCTTGAAGGTGTAGCTGCCCTGCGGGTCCTGGCTGTTGCCTTCCAGCACATACATGCGGTGGTTGACGTTGTTGCCGTCGCTCGCCGCGAAGTAGATGTACCACTTGCCCTGCAGGTACATCAGCTCGGGCGCCCACAGCTCCTTGCTGTAGGCGGTGTTGGCCGGCGGCGCCCACACCTGGACCATCGGCACGCTGCCGATGTCCTCGAGCCGCCGCGCACGGGCGATGCCGATCGCGGCATCGCCCAGGCTCTTGCAGTAGTAGTAATAACCATCGCGCCACACCACCGAGGGATCGGCCGACCCTGCTGGCGCCGTCGCGGCGACGATCGGGTTGACGAAGCTGCCCGCAGCCCATGCGGCCATGCCTTCGGTCAAGGCCAGCAGCAGCACGAGCAGCGCGCGCCGGCAGAAAGCCAGTGTCATGGCGTCTCCTTACTAATATTTGCTAAATATTAGTCAACCGAGCCGATCGTCGACACAGGGATTACCTGGAAGGCAGCCGACTGAAGAACTCACGTCGAACGGTAGTAGCGGGCGACGGCGCCCCCTGCTTCGAGTTGCTTGCACATGACTCGGTGAATGGCCGAGTCAGCCTTGACCAACCGAAAGAGTCGTTGGGCCCAATTTCCGCTTGCGTGCGGAACACCGATCACCGCACGGTGGGGAAACAGGTATGAGGCGGCTTGATAGGCAACGACACCCACCGCGATCACCGGCCAGTCGGCCGGAGCCTCCCGCACTTCCTTGGTCAAGAACTTCTGCGAGCAGGTTCTCAGCGCCTGCTGCAAGTCGCCCTTCTGTTCGGGATCGCTCTGACACTTGGCCACATCGGTCCACAAGATGGGGCCGGTCCGACCAAGTGCGTGGACGAGCTGGCGCAGAGGCCCGTAGTAGGAGCCATCCTTGAGATGGGCGCTCCAGTATTCGTGCAGCGCTTCATACGATCGGTTCTGCCGTATCGCCGCTTTCTCCGGGTCCCTCGCACTGCCAGGATTCATGCCGAGCACGATGGTCCCCTGGTCGCCATCGCGCTGCTCATAGATCAGGCCCCGCGGCAGGACTCCTTCCTCCGGGCAGCGGTAGGTGCCCGCACAACCCGCAGAACAAGCGGCGATCTCCTCACCCAATTGCCATAGCTTCTCGCGCATCGACGTACTCCCTCGTCTTGAACTCGCTACCGCATAGTTCGGCATTCACGCCGCGGAGCTTGAGTCCCCCAAAGGGAGGGGCCGGCTGTCACTCGCCGGCGGCGCGGATCTTCCGCGTCTGCTCCGCGAAGGCCGATGCTGCGGCCTGCCAGTACAGCTCGAGCCCCGCCAGCTGCTCGGGTGACAGCTGCGCCAGCGCCGCCGACACCGGCTTGCGCACCGACGCCAGCAGCTCGCCCAGCCCCTCGGGCAGCGTGCCGGTGCATTCGACCCGCACGATGCGGCGGTCTGCCTCGTCGGGCACGCGGCGCGCGTAGCCGGCGTTCACCAGGCGATCGATCGCGCGGGTGGTGGCGCTGGTGGTCAGGCCCAGGCGGGCCGCCAGCTCGCCGCTGGGCAGCGGCCCATCGAGCTGCAGGATGTTGAGCGCCTGGTAGTCGGTGGCCGACAGGCCCACCCGATCGGCCGCCGCCAGATGAAAGAGCACCACCGATGCCAGGTAGTGCCGGTACAGGCTGGAAAGCTGTTTCTGCATTGCGTTGCCTCTTTGGTGCAACTCTACAATAATTGCATTCATGCAACTATTAGGAGCATGACATGCACGGCACCGATCTTCCCGCCGGCGTGGCGCACACGCTGGGCGCGCTGCAGCAGGCCTGGAACCAGGGCGACGCCCGCGCCTACGCCGGGCTGTTCACCGAAGACGCCACCTACGTGATCTACACCGGCCAGGCCTATTGCGGCCGCGGCGAGATCGAGCGCGGGCATGAAGACGTGTTCAGCCGGTGGCAGAAGGGCAGCCGCCTCGCGATGCGCGTGCTGCGCTGGCATGCGCTGGGCGACGGCGCGGCGGTGGTGCTCACCGAAGGCGGCGTCGGCAAGAGCGGGGTGATCTCGCACGACAAGCTGCAGACCTTCACGATGCAGCTCACGCCCGCAGGCTGGCGCTGCGCGGCGTTTCACAACACCAAGAAGAGCCGGCTGTGGGCGCTGTTGTCGGCCGTCTTCAAGGCGAGCGGGCAGCCCGCGAGCGCGCGGTAGGCGGCTGCCTCCGGCTCGCTGCGCAGCTCGGGGTGGATGGCTTCCGACAAGCGGCTGCACGACACGCCCGCGCGCTGCAACGCCCGCACCAGCGCCGCCACCCGCGCATCGGAGGCCGGCAACCGCTCGAAGTAGGACCGGTAGAGCGCCGGGTCCAGCGCCTCGGCGCGGGGGAACAGGCGCAGCGCGATCTCGATGAACCGCCATTGCGCCTGGCCCGCGTCGCGGCTGTAGGCCGCCTCGAAGAGCGCGCGCAAGGCCGACTGGTTGCGGTATGCCGCCTCGCCCTGTGCCTCGGTGGCCCATGGCACGCTGAGCTCGCGTGCATTGATCAGCGCCGCGAGCGGCTCCGCCTCGGCGATCGCGAACAGCCGCGGCAGCATCGGCAGCATGGCGGCCGGCGCCGCATCCAAGGCTGCCACCGCCGCCTTCGCATCGCCCCGGAGCAGCGCGGCCACCAACGGCCCGACCTGGCCCGGGGCATCCTCCACGATCGGCAGCAGCCGCAGCACGGCCTCACGGTGCCCATCGGCCACCAGCCGGCTCAGCAGCGTGCAGCGCGGGAACGCCTGGGCCCCCAGCATCGGCCCGCCGCTGTAGCCGCTGCAGCCGAAGTGATCGCCGCGCTGCTCGAGCAACGCCGTGTCGTGCCCCACCAGCACCGCCAGCGCCTCGGCCTGCGCCTCGCGCAGCCGCTGCTGCCCCGGCGGGTCGTAGCGGGACACATAGGGTGCGAGCGTGATCACCGCCTCGCGAACCGCGCGGCGCCACGCTTCGGCCTGCGCCGGCGGGCAGCCGGCATGGCCGCGCTGGAACGCATCGACCAGCTCGGCGCGGCCATGGGCGATGGCCTCGCGCAGCTGGTCGAGCCGGGGCTGCGCGCCCTCGGCTTGCGCATCGCGGCTGCAATCCACCACCAGCCGCTGCAGGGCCGCGCCCGGCAGCCGCGCGGGCTCGGGCGCCACCAATAGCTCGGCCACGTAATCGGCGCGGCCGCGCTCGGCATCGGCCGCGTCGAGCGCCTGGCGCATCTCTTCGAAGCGACCGGCGCGCGCGGCGGCTTCGGCCTGGGCCTTGGCGGCGGCCCAGCGCTGCAACCGGCGCGACTCCAGCGCCGGCGGCACGGTGAACAGCGCCACCACCGCCGCGCCTGCCAGCAGCAAAGCGCCGATCTTGATCGCGCGCAGCCGCCAGTGGCCGGGGTTGTAGATCAGCAGCGTGCCCGCCGCAGCCAGCGGCGCCACCAGCGCCAGAAAGGCCAGGCCGAGCCCGATGATCGTGATCTGGTGGTGGGTGAAGTTCATGGCGAGCGGCAGTGTATGCAGCGGCATCATCGGCCGCACCCAATACTCGCAGGCTATTGGCTATGGCCAATATCTTGCTTTTACTGCCCGTAGCCGATACGAGGCCCGGTGGTGACCCACTTCTTCGACAACCTGCTGCCCGACAACGACAAGATCCGCCAGCGGCTGAGCCGCCGCTTCAAGACCCGCAACGCCGAGACCTTCACGCTGCTGGAGGCCATCGGCCGCGATTGCGTCGGCGCCGTGCAGTTGCTGCCCGAAGGCATGGTGCCCGAGGGTTGGGATCGCGTCGTTGGCGTGCCGCTGACGCCGGCCCAGGTGGGCAAGCTGCTGGCTGCTGTGCCCTCCGACACGCCGCTGGGCTTGGGCGGCGACGATGACGAGCTGTTCCGCCTCTCGCTCGCCGGCGCCCAGGAAAAAACCGCCCTCACGCGCCTGGGCTCCCGATGGTGCCGCCCGCGCGGCGCCACGCCCACCACCCACATCTTCAAGCTGCCGCTGGGCTTGGTGGGCGGATCGCGCCGCGTCGACCTGTCGGACTCGGTGGAAAACGAATGGCTCTGCGCACAGCTCATCGAAGCGCTCGGCTTGCCCGTGGCCCGCACCGAAATGGCCACATTCGCAGGGCAGAAGGCACTGATCGTCGAGCGATTCGACCGCGCCTGGATGGACGGCGACCGCTGGATCGCACGCCTGCCGCAGGAAGACTTCTGCCAGGCGCTGGGCTACCCGCCCGACAAAAAGTACGAGAAAGACGGCGGCCCCGGCATGGCGGCCTGCCTGAAGCTGCTGGCCGGCAGCGCCGATGCAGCGGTCGATCGCCTGGCCTTCCAGCTCGCGCAGCTGGCTTTCTGGCTGCTGGCGGCGACCGACGGCCATGCGAAGAACTACTCGATCTTTCTGCAGCGGGGTGATGCCTACGCGATGACGCCGCTGTACGACGTGATTTCGGTATGGCCCTACATCGGCGATGCGCCCAGCCAGTTTCGCTGGCGCACCGCGGGCCTCGCGATGGCGCTGCGCGGCAGGAACGCACACTACACGCTGCACACCATCCAGCCCCGGCATTGGCATGGGCTGGCCATGAAACATGGCGGGCCGGCGGTGTGGGAGGCGATGCAGGCCCTGGTGGGCCGGGTCGAGCCGGCCATCGCGGCGGTGCAGGCGCGGCTGCCCGCGTCGTTTCCCGAGCGGACATGGGAGCGGATCACCGCCGGAATGCGGGCACAGGCCCGGCGTTTCGACAGCGACGAGGCGTAGCCGACCGTTCAGCCGCGATGCGCGTGGCGCCGCCAGCCTCTCAAAGTGTCTGCCCGAACGACAAGCGATCCATCAGATCAGCCGTGTCGCTCACGAAATCGGTGAGGCTCGAGAGCAGCCGCGCATCCTCGGCATCGAAGCGCTTGCTGTCGTCGTGCAGGGCCGCCCACACCGTGCCCACCAGCTCGCCATGCCGGCGGATCGGCGAGAGCAGCACCTCGGTGACGGGCACGCCCAGGCTCGCCACATACGGGTAATGGCGCACCGGGTCACGCATCAGCAGCACATGGCCGGTGCGCACCGTGTCGCCACAGGGGCTGAACCAGCGCGGCAGCGTGGCGTGCAGGTGGGGCGCGAAGCGGCCGGCGGTGGCCACCCAGCGGAAGACGTCTTCGTTGTTTTCCACATCGGCGATGCTGATGCCGGTGGAGTGGGCCGAGGTGATGCGCATCGCGCAGTCGACCAGCAGCTGCAGCGATTGATCCGGCTGCTCGGCGATGGTTTGCGCCAGCATCAGCAGCACCCGCGTCTCGTCGCGGCGCGGCGCCGGCCGCTGGCTCAGCTGCGACGTGATCTCGACTTGGCGGTAAGACTCACTGTCGTGGTGCGCAGCCATGGCGACCTCCTGGCGGGGGAAGGGCGG
>Ga0207706_10001034_pt1 | contig 28280 bp, 19 predicted proteins | sample KBSC53metaG_FD_184318 | JGI IMG/M metagenome (GOLD analysis project Ga0207706, IMG submission 184318) | Corn rhizosphere microbial communities from Kellogg Biological Station, Michigan, USA - KBS C5-3 metaG (SPAdes) (version 2) | ecosystem: Host-associated > Plants > Roots > Rhizosphere > Soil ... | reverse complement strand
AAATAGATCAGAAGGGTATATTTCATGAAGAATATCGTCACATGAGTCAGTTCCATGGATCAAAATAAACAAATAGTGGCATGTTGAATTAAACGACGGCAGCCCGATATTGCGATTGGACGAGAAATGTCGAAACAAAAACTCGTTTGGAAATTTCAGAAGAATTCATGTTTCTTACCCTTGTGGATCGGCCTGTTATCAAAAAGGGGCATTTCCGCTTTTTCTTTAGAAACTTTTTGTTCAAGTGATTGGATTGAATTGTTGCCTTTATAAGGCAATAATTTGATCTTGACCTCTTTTAGAGCGGCCAATAGTGCGCTTTTCTGTTCCTTTTTGTTGACCATAAGAATATGAATGATAAACGAAACTAGCTCCCAACGGTCTTTTCAAAAATGATGGAGATCAGCGCGGCCGATGATTCGAATCAGCAATATTAAACCAAAGGCTAAGGCCGATCAACTCAACATGGTGTGTAATAAATAAAATTCTGTGCAAAGTCTGCGGTCGCTAATTGTTGGTTTTATCCTTATTTTCCTTTTCTTCTTTCCCACTTTTAAATGGAACGGACTGTTTGAATCCGCCTGTATCATCCTTGCCTTTCCGCTTATCGTGGCCATGGGAGCAGGCAGTGATATCAAGGGCCGCTGGTACAGGATCTGCAAATTTTCGGGTGAGATCTCCTATCCGATTTATATCGTGCATTACCCGTTCATTTATATCTATACGGAGTGGGTTTACTATGAGAAACCCGCGCCCTCAACAATTGTTCCTGTCGCCATCGGGCTGTTTTTTTTCTTTATGCTCCTCTCCTGGGCCGCCCTTCGCTTTTATGATGAACCCGTCAGGGCATGGCTTAAAAGAAAATACCTGACCGACAAACCGGCTCCGGTTATCCTGGCCATGCCGGAAACCCGGTAAACCCGGAAAAATAAAAAAATTGCACAAGTGAATACTTGTATATATATTTACAAGCACTTACTTGTATAATATATGATCGCCAGACGAGATCCCTTCCAGGCCATTGCCGACCCGACACGCCGGTCGATTATCGGCATGATCGCTTCAAAGCCCCTCCCCATCGGCGCCATCGCCGCGAAGTTTGAAATGTCCCAGCAGGCTATTTCCCTGCATGTCAGGATCCTGAGCGACTGCGGACTGGTACGCATCACTTCAGAGGGACGAAACCGCATTTGTGAGGCGAGGCTCGAAAAGCTGGAAGAAGTATCGGTGTGGGTAGATCAGTACCGCAGGCATTGGGAAAACAGGCTTGACAGCCTGGAAAACTATCTCGAAAAAATTAAAAAGCAGAAATATGGAAAACGTAAAAAATGACACCGCAAACCGGGAGTTACTGCTAACCCGCAGACTTAAAGCGCCGGTCAGTCTGGTTTGGGAAGTATGGTCAGATCCCAAACATATCGCACAGTGGTGGGGACCCGATGGTTTCACCAACACGATTCATGCGATGGATTTTAAGCCGGGTGGCGTATGGAACCTCACCATGCACGGCCCCGATGGCACGGACTATAAGAACAGGTCAGTCTTCCGCGAGATCGTGCCTTTTAAAAAAATTGTCTACATGCATGAAACCGGACCCAAATTCCTGGCGACGATCCGCTTCGAAGAAATGGGAGAAGAAACGCAGCTTACCTGGCATATGCTTTTTGAAACAGAGGAAGAATTTATCCAGACTGTAAAAACGTTCAAAGCCGATGTGGGCCTGCGACAGAATATTGAAAAACTCAGCGACTATCTCCTGAACCTGAAATAAATTTTATATGACAGGGATAAAATCCGGGTGGGCTCCGGTCAATGGACTGAAGATGTATTATGAAATACAGGGCGAGGGGGAAATTCCCCTCGTCCTGATCCATGGTGGCGGCTCCACGATCGAATCAAATTTCGGAATCCTCCGCCCGATGCTTGAAACCGGTTTCCGGCTGATCGCGATAGAGCTGCAGGCACATGGCCGCACGAGCGATCGCGAAGGACCGGAATCCTTTGAACAGGACGCGGATGATGTGGCGGCTCTTTTATCTTTTCTTGGAATACAGAAAGCGGACTTCGTCGGTTTCAGCAACGGGGGTAGCACCACTTTACAGCTGGCGATCCGGCATCCTGCGCTGGTGCGCAGGATCGTTCCCATCTCCGCAATTTTTCAACGGGAAGGGATGATAGCAGGATTTTTTGATTCCATGCCGAAGGTCACAATGGATGACATGCCCCGCCCGCTGGCCGAAGCTTACCTGAATGTGGCACCCGACAGGGATGGTTTGATCCGCATGTTTACAAAAGACAAAGAACGCATGATTCATTTCGAAGGCTGGCCGGAAGAATGGCTGAAATCGATTGGGGCGCCTACCCTGCTGATGGTTTCAGATCATGACGTGGTTACGGTGGAACATACCCTGAAGATGTCCAGGCTTATCCCCGGATCGTCGCTCGTGGTCCTGCCCGGAACCCATGGTTCCTTTATAGGAGAAATCTGCACGGCTGTTCCCGGCAGTCCCTATCCCGCTATTACGGCTTCCATCATCCGTGATTTCCTAAGTTCGATTGACTGAAGAAGTTCCTGGCATTCCCTGCGAAAGGCAAGGGCTTTTTAAATATTTCCCCTTTTCAGTTCGTCAACGGCATGGTCTGCCGCCCGGGCTGTAAGCGCCATATAGGTGAGTGAGGGATTCTGGCAGGCACTGGATACCATGCAGGATCCGTCTGTAACATATATATTCTTCGCGTCCCAGACCTGATTATGCGCGTTTAACACAGAAGTTTTCGGATCCCTCCCCATACGGGCCGATCCCATTTCGTGAATACCCTGACCTATGGAATAATTTTTATCCCAGGTGGTAATATTTTTTACACCTGCTGCTTCAAACATATCAACCAGTTCATTCACGATGTCCTTTCGCATCGCCCATTCGTTTTCCTTTAGTCCCGCATCCATCGTTAAAACCGGAAGCCCCCATTTATCCTTTACTTCTTTGCTTAGAAAAATGCGGTTGTCGTGATAAGGCAGGATTTCTCCAAAACCCGTAGCCCCGATATCCCAGGGCCCGGGTTCCGTCAGCGCCTCCTTAAGTTCCGCGCCCACATTCAGTTCCGCCACATCACGGCTCCATCCTTCCCGGCTGGCACTGCCCTGGTATCCATAGCCACGCAGGAAATTTCTTTTATCGCCAAACAGATTGGCGAAGCGGGGAATATAAAATCCATTGGCTCTCCTTCCGAAATAATATTTGTCTTCATATCCCTCCATACTTCCCTGGGCACCCAGCATATAATGATGATCCATGATATTATGACCCAGTTCTCCACTGCTGCTTCCCAGTCCCTCCGGCCAGAGTTCCAGGGCCGAATTCATCAGCACCCAGGCGCTGTTAAGCGTGGAGGCATTCAGGAAAATTACTTTTGATGTGAAATGATATGTCTTGTTGGTCACAGCGTCCAGCACTTCAACACCTGTTGCTTTTCCGGTTTCCTTATTGTAGGATATCTGTGTTACAATAGAATCGGGCCTCACCGTGAGCCTGCCTGTTGCCATGGCTGCAGGCAGCGTGGACGATTGTGTGCTGAAATATCCGCCAAACGGACAACCTTCCCAACATCGGTTTCGAAACTGGCATTTCGTTCTTCCCGGTATGGCTTCTGTCAGATTTGCCACGCGGCCTATAAACATGTGCCGGGAGCCTTTGTATTGTGTCCTGATTCTTTCGGCGACGTCTTTTTCCACGCAATTAAGATCCATGGGCGGAAGAAACTTTCCGTCGGGCAGCTGCGGTAATCCTTCTTTGGAACCGCTGATTCCGGCAAACGTCTCAACATAGTCATACCATTTTTCCAGATCCCTGTAGCGAATGGGCCAGTCGACAGCAATGCCTTCCCTGGCGTTGGCTTCAAAATCCAGGTCACTCAGCCGGTAGCACTGTCTGCCCCATAAAATGGATCTTCCTCCCAGCTGATAACTCCTCCACCAGGTGAAGGGCCTTTTCTCCACATAAGGACAGTCTTTTTCATTCGCCCAGTAATCCATGATGGCTTCCTGTGCCGCCGTGCCGTACATGGCCCAGTCGCGCGAGATCACCGGATTGTCTGATTTTTGTTTTACTGTGGCAGACCCCCGGTGTGGAAATTCCCAGGGAGAAAGACTCGCGGTTTTGTATCCTGTAATATGTTCCAGCAGGGGCCCCCGTTCAAGCATCAGTACCCGCAGGCCTTTTTCTGTGAGCTCTTTTGCAGCCCAGCCTCCGCTGATTCCCGATCCGATCACAATGGCGTCGTAATCGTTTTGGCCAGAGGCCTTGTTGTTGATGTGCAGGGTATCGCCAGGCATAATTGTTTTTTTATTTGATAAATCTATTCGCTCATCAGGGTTATATAGGTTCCCGCAGGCAAAATAAAATCCGCTTTATTATTTTTTACCGCTATTGGATTTCCTTCTTTCATCGACGAACTCCGGTTCGTCGCATATATTTTAAATGAATGAACGGTTGCAGGCAGGCCACTCAGATGCACCATCCGTTCTGCACCATCATTCACAATATGCATTGAATATTTACCGGAAGCAACGTCACCCAGTGCGGCGCAACTGATATTCGTACGATCGCCTTTTAAGGGTAAATATTTTAATCCTTTTGGTGTAGAAGCCAGTTGTTTGAGATTCCAGAATCGCTGGGTTGGTCGTAGGGGCCCCTGTGTTCCGAAAATACCCACGCCGGTGAGCGGCGAATAATCTGACGTGAGCTGCCACTGTAAGATAGTCATGGGCTGGCAAATATCCATCAGCCGGATATACAACATGATCTCTTCCATCGTGTAAGTCTGTTCCAGGAAAATCGCTGGATAGGCCCAGGCCGCCGCATCGATACTTCCCTCCCCAACAATCAACGGAAGATTAATTTCCCTGGAAGCAGCGGCCCACCGGGATAATAATCCGCTTTCCCAGCCTCTCCATGAATGAAATGAAACGGCTCCGATAAAGGGTTTTGCCTCTGCATCGTGTAAAGCCGGTTCGATAAAGGAATAGGTAGTGGCGTCTGAATTATCACCCAATAATATTTTGGTTGATAAACCACGCGATATAAAATATTTACCGAGTTCTTTAATCAGTTGATCATGTTCAACGCCGGTTTGTCGTACATAAATTCCCAGATCCGATTCATTAAAAGAAAAAAACTGCACTTGAACCCCATAACGATCCCTGAGATAAAGAATATAATCTGCAATGGATCGATAGCTGTATTGCACACTATCCGGGTTCAGCGGATTTCCCCAGATTCCATGAACGGGCGAAGAAACCGGTTTACCGATGATCGCCCAGTCTGGAGCTGACCAGGCTGTCAGGATAACAGGAATTCCGCGTAGCTGGAGCTTTTGTGCCATCTCCATCGCTCTTAGCACATGGGGGTCCAAACGACCTTCCGCGGCTGCTTTTACCGGATCGGCATTTTTTCCGGGTTGCCAAAAACGCCAGGGCATTTCCACCCGGCCCCAGGCCACGCGCATATTATTCAGGCAATAGTCGATAACCTGCGGATCGTTTTTCAGATTCTGAATGCGAAAATTGCCTCCGAAACCGGCAAACTCCCTTCCCGGATTTGTTGTATCAATTACCATCCGGATACCTTTCCGGTCTATTTTTCCGCCGGCCTGAATAGTAAATGTCTTTTCCGATTTTTGACCCGCTGTTAATTTCCCGGATTTAATAGGGATATAAATATCTACCAGCGGATTTTCAGTCGTGCCGCCATTTCTTACATAAATGGTTTCCGGATCCTTCCACCGGATATCCAGATGACGATTTGGAGAAGAAATACTCAACGCGCGGGCACTTGCTTTCATCAGATTCCCCTGATCATCCGGTTGAATGGAAGTAAACCCTGTTTTTTTATTCCGGTCAACCGTCAGGATTCCGTGTTCATATTCCGTGAGCGGGAGACTGACACAGAAATAAATACCGGAGATCAGCGTATCCACTGAACAGGTGAAGCGGATAGTCACGACCGCGTTGCCGGGTGCCCCATCCTTCACAGTTTCAAAAAAAGAAATATTTCCCAGGCGGGTATTAACGACCTGTCCCGAACTGTCACGATAAAATGTCGGGTTTTGTCTTTCCTTGCCCGTTGAATAAACCGATCCCCATTGATCGCCGGCTACCCTCAGACTGGTTTCGAATTCCATCCGTTCACCCTGAATTCTAATTCCTGTCATATTCCCCCAGGCCTGCAATTCCGCCTGAGCCCCGGATTTTCCCGGAACAATAAATACAAGAATAAAAAGCAGAATGCGGAAAAATACCCTGCTGAAACGATCGTAGGCAGGCACCTTAAAAACTTGTCCTTTTATCCTGTTCGTCATTGCATCAATTTTTCAACATTTTGTTTGTCACCTCGGGATAAATAGCGATCCGGTGATTGATAACCATAGTCGGGATGGCCCGTGTGGAATTGGGTTCCGCCTGCACTTTAATAGCCAGTGAAGGCTGTTCCGGCATGTGGCAGCGCGTACAGTTACTGACGATAAAGGACTTATTGGATTCTGTAGCAAAGCTGCAAAAATGTTCTTTCTCCGTATGACAGGTCTGGCACCGGGCATTGAAATCCTGGATATTATTTCGTTCGGTCTTATGAGGATCGTGGCAGGTTGTGCATTCGATCGGACTCATCGTGAAACATTTACTCTGCGAAAGCAACTGGGTTTGATTGCCGTGCACATCCAGCTCATCCCCGCTTCGGATGGGTATCATATAAGATTTCAGAGAATCCCCCATTTTATACCCAAAGCGCGACTTCAGCAGGATATTGTTATTACCCGAATGACAAACCGCACACAGATCGATCCGCTGCTGTCTGCCGAGCAGGGCGAAGGGAACAATAAATTTTGATTTTCTCTCTTCCGGATGAGCTTCATGAAATAAAACATGTGTGGCTGCCGGACCGTGACAGCGTTCACAATCGATATTAAAAACCCAGGTGTTTGCATGCCTGCGGTAATCGACCATCCCGTGTTTATCCCGTTTCACATAGGAACTATGACACTCAAAACAATCCTTTGTGATGGTGCGCGTAAAATTTAAATCTTCCAGTGCATAACCCGGACTGGAACTCCACCGGTTTAAAGCGGTAATGTAGGATACGGGCAGTTGATACATATCCTGTTCAAACCAGGAAAGATAAGTTTGCCCCTTGACGGACCCCATCACCAGATCGAAACGACGGGACAGGACCGGTTGATCCTTCACATAAAGAACCTGATAGAATCCGGAATCCTTTTTTTCCATCACTATGGTGGTGGAATCATTTACAATCAGTTTATTGGAATCCCGTGAAAAACTACCCATGATAACGTTTGAACCTGCAATCGCCGTAGAAAGAAAATGGGCCGTATGCCGGTATGATGAGGTTATTCCGGGATGGCAGCCGGCACATTTTTCCGAACCTGCATATTCTTCTCCCCGCGGATCACTCATCTTATTTTTTTTGAAACAATTTGCGAATAAAAAAACTGCAGAAGCAATGGCCAACAATATGAATAGTTTCCTGTTACCCATATGATCAATTCTACAGCGAAGACAATTCTTTCGAATGACCGTTTACCATGATCGTTCTCATCGTTCCCTTATTATTTTTGATCTGCACGGAAATAACCGAATCACCGATACTTAGAAAGCTGGCTGACTGCGACAAAAAGGATGAACCTTTATTCAGTTCCTGTTTTTGCGTCCTGCCATTTCGCAATTTCAAAACAGCAAACTGATCTCCGGGTTCGACCGGGATAGTCTGTTGTCTTTTATTCAGTTCAAATAGTTCCAGGTCGGCCATCCGCTGGGTGGCAGCGATCCGGTACTGATGATCCGGACCGGATAATCTGACCATTGCTTTCCCGTTTCCGGAGATACACACGCCACTTTCCAACATGGACAAAGGCTTAAATCCACCCGCCCCGTCACCCTTTAGCAAAAGGCCGAAAAACGCATCGTATTGACCGATGCCTACCGAAGTAGAATAATCATTTCCATTCATCAGTACATCCAGGTTGCCATCTCCGTCAAAATCATCCACTACCATCCCGTTAATGGCTGAAAACTGCGCCTCTTTCGGTAATGGAATCAGGGTAAATTTCCCACCGCCTTCATTCCGCAGATAACAGGTCTGAAGCATCGTGGCTTTCAATCTCAGTGCCCCGTTTCTCTGTTCCGGTCCCAGCACTTCGTCCATTGTAGCTACCGCATATTTGTTATAGGTATTGAATCTTTTTTTGAGACTGTTCAACTGCCGGGTCATATCGTCCCTGCCCTGTGTTGGAAACTCTCTTTTTATACCTTTCTGATCAGGAAGAAATAAAGACGGAACACCTGTGTACTTTCCGGTATTTTCAAAATCCTTTGCGGTCATGAATACGGGAAAAGAATCACTTGCCTGGTAAAGGGAATTAAGCCCCAGATTACCGACGATATAATCCATACGTCCCGTATTTCTGAAATCACCCGCAACGATGGAGTTCCACCATCCCGGTTTACCACTGATTCCCGAGGCCTCCGTAATATCTTTAAATTTTCCCCCCAGATTTTTAAAGAAATGAATGGGCATCCATTCTCCCGTAACGATCAGATCCGTTTGTCCGTCATCATCAAAATCAGTAAACAACGCGTCGCACACCAGGCCGATATCTTTCAGTCCGGGCGCTACTTCATTGGTGACATCGGTAAATTTCACCTGACCGTTTTCCGTATCGTTTCTAAAGATAAAGCTGCTGACCGGTTTTGGATATCTCCAGGGTTCCACGCGGCTTGCCACAAACAGATCCGGTTTGCCGTCCAGATTATAATCGATCGTGCGTGCACAAAATTTACTGCTGTGATTTACCGGCAATGCCGCGGAATCTATTTTGAAATTACCCCTGCCATCATTCAGATATAAGCGGTCCTGATAGCTCTGGCCATTGGCAGGCAGGGCATAACCGCCACTGGCGATATAGATATCAGATTTGCCATCTCCGTTTGCGTCAAATATCAGGATGCCTTCGTCTTTCGGAACCACAAAACTATTGTTGATTTCAGCCTGCAGTTTCTTCTGCAGGAAGGTCCCGTCTTTTTGCTGCAATAGAAGTGCGGTGGGCATATTCGCGTTTCCCCCCACTACCAGATCATCCAGTCCGTTTCCGTCCAAATCTCCCGCAGCCATGCCGGGTCCGTACTCCGAAAATTTATGAGGCAATAAATGCTGGATATCAAAATCTATAAAATTGTAATCGTTGTGATGATAATTAATACCGGCCGATGACCTGATGTTTTTAAACAACGCATTCCGGGCAATCGCCGGCTGTTCAAATGAATAAGGCAAATCTGCATCGGCGATATTCACGGTAAGGACCCGGTTCGTTTTTACATTTTCGAGTTTCTGTTTTTTGCCGTTGTTCCAGATAACCACTACGGAGTCGAGCAGGGAAATTGTATTCAGCCCGAAATACGCCCCGTCCGGCATCGACGAAAGATAACCACGGTAGGGATTGTTTTCATAGACCTGTTCTCTTCCATGGTCATAAAAAATTTCTACAAATGCCCCCAGTCCGTTGATATTTTGCTTATCTCCTTTGAATTTTACCTGCAGGAAATGGCGGATAGCACTGTCTTTATCCCGTGAAGTATTCCTGTAAAGCAAAACCGGATCATTGATGTTGTTTACGACCATATCCAGGGCACCGTCATTGTCGAGATCAGCATATGCTGCTCCATTGGAAAAAGTCGGCTGCTCCAGTCCCCAGTCTGCCGTCAGATCGGTAAAACTCAGATCCCCGTTATTTCTGAACGCATAATTATGCAGCTTTACCTGCGGTATCTGGGCCAACAAATCCTGATTACTCACCAGCCCCTTATGAACATCCCGGTATGCCATGAAGTCATGATCTGAAACGTCCTTTGGAAAGCCGTTGGTAACAACAATATCCCGGAATCCGTCTTCATCAAAATCAGCAACCAGCGGAGTCCAGCTCCAGTCGGTCTGGGCAATTCCACTTAGCAAACCAATCTCGCTAAATGCTGGTATGCCGATAGAATCATTTTGTCCTACACGCGGACCACGGTTCAGCTGTAACGTGTTGCGTACATACTGGTATTCGTATCCATAAGCATCGAAATTCTGATAGGTTACATAACTGTCGGAAGCCGACATCATTTTTTTTCGGTAGTTGTCCGGAGGATTCATATCGAGTTCCACGATATCGGGAAGTCCGTCATTATTGATGTCGACGATATCCTGTCCCATTGAATTGAAACTGGTATGCCTGAAATAATCATGTAGCCGGTTCGTAAATGTGCCGTCATGATTATTGATGTACAGAATATTGTTGGAAATAAAATCATCGGAAACATAAATATCCTTCCATCCGTCGTGGTTGATATCGCAAATGGTAGCCGCGTGTCCGAATCCTTCGTAATTCATCCCGGCAGACAGGGATACATCCTGAAAAACCGGATGATGTGCAATACTGTCCCAAACATTTTTAAATAATCGTCCAAGACTGGCTGTTTTTTGTTTGTTGCGTTGGAGAAAAACCGAGGTATTGTCGCCATTGGAAGCTTCATTCACCGTGAGATACATATCCAGGTCGCCATCGTTATCGTAATCAAAGAAACTGGCCATGGTAGACTGCACGTGAATGTCCAGTCCGTATTCAAAAGCCATATCCTTAAAATGGGGAATTCCTTCTTTGTCCGTCCCCTGATTAACATACAGGATGTTTCTTCTCCGGAGAGAATCTTTATATACGGTATTACAGATGTACAGGTCCATCAACCCGTCGTTGTTTATATCGATCACGGAAATTCCGCGACCCCACCGGCTCTTTCCGTCCACACCGGCTTTATCCGTGATGTCTTCAAATTTAAAATTCCCTTTATTCAGATAAAGTTTATTGGATACGAGGTTGCCGGTAAAATAGATATCAGGCAAACCGTCGTTATTGAAATCCCCGATACCCACGCCACCCCCATTATAGATATTTACCACATTCATCGGATTGATGGAATCCGTCTCGACGATCTGGTTATTAAAATGAATGCTGGATTGATTTTCCGAAATGGATTCGAACAGTGGAATTTTTTTATTACAGGCCGTCAGCCAGCAAATCGACGAGAAGATCAGTAATAGGTGACGTTTCATACGGTTTGATTGACCCTATAAATGTAATCAGAACCTCAGTAAAGAGTAAAGGCCTTCCCGAATGAGAAAGCCTTTTTTGCCATGCCAAACCAAATTAGTAACCAGGGTTCTGAGTAAGGTTAGGATTCAGCGCGATCGCGGTTGACGGAATGGGCAACAGTTCGTGCGTAGCCGTCATCGGTGCGTTGTATAATCCATGAATCTGTCCGTCTGCAGTCGGTCCGAACGGATTTGGAACGGGTAACAGATTTCCAGAGCCATAATTGCCGGTAATAAAATCAACCGCTTCCTGTGCACCAGCCCTCCGCAGATTGAAAAACAGGGAAAACTCTGCCGTCAGTTCATGCCGGTATTCGCTTAACACCATTTGCAGTGGATCGGTGATGGGTGCAGAAGCTGTTCCGTCATAGTTCAGGCCGTTTTGAATGGTGGCCGGAGCGGTTCCACCCCAGGCGCGGTCCCTGACTAATTTCAGGTCGGCCATGGCACCCGGAATATCCCCGGTTCTTACTTTACACTCGGCTCTGTCGAGGAGGATTTCCGCATAGCGCAGTAAGATCTGATTTTGATCTCCGAAAAGGGCAGAATTCCCTTTCTGATCGGGGTTACTTCCGGTAACATTGGGATCCCGCCATTTTTTTGCACAATAGTAACCGGTACGTTGTTTGTCCTGACCGTACCATGGTCTGGCCAGTGAACCACAGGTATTGATGATCTTACCATCATCACCGGTATAAGTCAGACTGCCGGATCCAAAATTAGATACGACCACGGGATAACCTTTAATACCACCCCATTTTGCAATGATTCCCGGGCTGACCAGTGTATCACCGGGACCTGCGATGGTAGCAGCACGGCGTAAATCACCAGCCTGGAAGGAAAACCATAGTCCGGGATTTCCATAATCATAACCCTGCTGGGTTATTTCTTCCGGCCAGCTGAAACCGTCGATCCATGCAATTTCACCGCCTGCCTGCCAGCTTCCATCCCAACTCTGTGAACCACCGGCTGCGTTGAATTGAATTTCGAAAAGGGATTCATCACTATTCTGATGGTTGTATTCACCCACGTCCACAAAATTGGGCAGCAGATGATAGTTGTTTGTCAATTCAGGATTGTTAAATGCCGCCAGTGCCGCATCATAGTTCTTTAACCACATCTGCGCTGCCCCTTCATATCCATAAGCAGCACCCTTGGTGGCTCTGCCCAGATCAGCCGCAGGCAGTGCAGTTTTTGAAACCAGTAATCTTTCTGCCTGTTGCATGTCCGAAACAACCTGTGCAAAAACGGAATCCTGAGAAGCGCGCGGGGTGAGTCCGTCGGTGATCGGTTTCAATTCCAGTGGCACACCGCCAAAGCTGCCGGCCAGATAATAATAGGTCATGCCCCTTAGAAAATAAGCTTCTCCTGTTAAACGGTCTGCCAGCTCTGCAGTTACTACTCCATCAGCCTTTGCCTGTTCAATAATTCCAAATGCCGCATTGGCCCTGGCAATCCCGATATAGGCATTATTCCAGAAGGCAGGCAGCGCATTGAAATTGGGCGGGATCTGAAACTGGTTCCATTGTACGTCACCTCCCCAGTTAAACCAGTCATGCGTTTGGAAGTTGGCATAATACCAGATGGATTTTTTCAGCAGGTCACTGTTCTGATAGGTATCATAGATGCTGTTGATCAGGGATACCACATCGGATGACTTCTGGAATGTTGCGTTCGCTGTAGATTGAAAGGAATTCGTGGTATTTAAGAAATCTTTTGAACAGCTAAACGGAACCAGCATTCCCGCAGCAAAAATGATATAGGGAATGATTTTCTTTTTCATAATTATTTTTTTAATCATTTCTCGCTGTTAAAGTGTTACGTTCAAACCGAAAGTGAAAAATCTGGAAGACGGATATACTCCGTTGTCCACCCCGTTTTGGGTAGCGTTCGCATTTTGCAACCCGATTTCAGGATCCAGTCCGGAGTAGCTGGTAATTGTAAACAGATTCTGTGTTGAAATATATACCCGGAGTCTGCTTATCGAAGCCTTGTTGGTTATCGATGCCGGAAAAGTATATCCTATAGTCAGGTTTTTCAATTTCAGGTAACTGCCGTTTTCGACCCAGGCGCTGGAAGGAACTGCATTGCCGGTCTGATCGTCATTGGCCGAAACCCTGGAATATGAATCTGACGGGTTTAATGGAGTCCAGTGATTGTCGTAATATTCCTTGCTTACATTTTCAACTCCGGCAAAACCCCGGTTCTGGAAAGTCTGCATGGAATTTTTTGCATAGTTTAAAATCTTATTTCCATATACGCCGTAGAAGAACAGGTTAAAATCAAACGCCTTATAGGTTAGATCCACATTCAACCCTCCGTACCAGGTGGGAATTGGAGATCCAAGACTTACCTGATCGGTTTCATCCACATGTCCGTCCCCATTGGTATCAGCAAAATACCGGTCACCTGCCTGCGTGGCTGCTTTCTGATAATTCGGGAAGAGGGGATTTGCTGCTGCTGATGCGGCATTTAATGCATCGATTTGTTTTTGAGACTGGAAAATACCGATTGACTGGTATCCATAGAATTCACCCACCGGCTGACCGATATAGGTTTTTGAAAAAGTTCCCCATCCGCTTCCAGTCAGTGTCAGTCCGCCAAAATTGGTGACGTTCGTGGTTCCGGAAGTAATGCTGGTTAGTTTATTGTCGATGGTCGTGAGCGTCAGACCCAGGCTGTAATGAAAATCCTTATTTATGGTATGACCATAGTTCACCGCAAACTCCCATCCCTTATTCGTCATGGAACCCACATTGCGGGTAATGAAGTTATATCCTGTTTGTGCCGGGGCGGCAAGGGTTAACAGGAAGTCCCTCGATTCGCGGTTAAACCAGTCGACCGTCATGGTCAGGTCGCCGTGCAAAAACGCGATGTCCATTCCGATATCGGTCTGTATGTCGGTTTCCCATTTGAGGTCGGGATTTTCGGGTTGAATCTGGGCATAGCCACGCTGGTATATTTTATTAAACGGATACCCCAGATTGCCTGAGCTTGCCGCATCCAGGCCTGTAGAATAAAGCGCCTGGTATTGGTAAAGCGGAATGGTTGACTGATTTCCAATGGAACCGTAGCTGCCCCTGAATTTTAATTCGCTTAACCAGTCAACATTTTCCAGGAAAGATTCCTGTTTGGCTCTCCAGGCAACGGCGCCCGATCCGAAGGTAGCATACCGGTTATTGGGAGCAAACCGGGAAGAACCATCTCTTCTGACAGTACCTGTGACCAGGTATTTATCCTGAAAACCATAAGTCAGACGTGCAAACTGGGATGAGAGGGCGAGTTCGGTCTGCCCGTTACCCGGACCACCCGTACTGTTATAGGCATCCATTTTCAAATTGGAAACCTGGGCAAGATCGCGAATGATGGAATTTGGTGGAATGCCGGATCCTCCCATAAAATTGTTGGTTGTCTTCTGAGCAGAAACCCCGCCTACAAAATGAATGGCGTGCGGGCCAAAGTTTTTGTCGTAGGCCAGGGTATTTTCCCAGAGCCAGTCAAAACTATTATATATATGCTGGCTGTAAAACGCATTCGACGATGCACCCGCTGCTGAACCGTACTGATTTACCTTGCGGTCATCTTCCGGCTGGAAGAAGGACCCGTTGTACGCGCTGGTAGTAATACCGCCCAGGGTCTTGATCGTTAATCCATCAAACAACAAAACCTCGAGGGCGCTGTTCCCCAGGAAGTAGTTGGTGACATTTTTTGCCTGGTTGGTTTGAATGGCATAGAGAGGATTATTATATTTCGAAACATAGGTATTGATGGGATTGTAAAATCCATAATTACCCGCCGCATCCTTGATGTCATTGGTGAGCTTGTTTCCTCCGTCCATAGTTGGCGGATTCTGTGCGAGTGCCAGCAGATTGCCGGTTCCAAAAGGGTTATTTGCATTCTGGTATGCATATTTTGCACTGGTAATGGATTTCAGCCATTTGAGTGGCGTGTAATCCAGATTGACCCCCAAAGTCAGTCGCTGAAAATAGGAACCCTGCACAATCCCTTTCTGATCATAGTATCCAACCGAAACGGAAGAGAGTAATTTATCGGAGCCACCCCGCAAGGCCAGGCTGTAATTCTGGGTTAAACCGGTGCGGTAAATTGCATCCTGCCAGTTCACATTCGTAAGTGAATCCGGATTATGCCAGGGCGCAAAACCTGTGTAGTTGTGTGATGAATCCGCCGCCTGCACCTCATTGGATAAGGTGGCAAACTGCTTTGCGTCCAGTACATCATATTTTTTTGGTTGGGATTGAACGGAAAGATATCCGTCAAAATAAACCTGGGTCGCACCCCGTCTGCCTTTTTTAGTGGTAATAATAACTACTCCGTTTGCCGCACGGACTCCGTAGATGGATGTTGCGGAAGCGTCTTTCAACACATCCATCGTGGCTATGTCACTGGGATTGATATTGTTTATCCCACCCGGCAGTGGATAACCATCCACCACGTAAAGGGGTGTATTCCCGTAGCTTCCCAGACTTCCCGTACCGCGAATCAAGACCGTAATATTTCCTCCGGGAGCGCCGTCATTACTGGTTACCTGCACGCCGGACATTCGTCCCTGCAGTGCTGATTCTACTGTTGGTACCGGTACCGATTCGATCGTTTTGGCGTTCACCGAACTGATGGCGCCCGTCAGATCCTTTCGGGTCGAAGTACCATATCCGATCACCACCACTTCATTGAGCGTACGGTTTTCCCTGTTTAAATTAATGGTAATTTCATTGCTGCTGCCGATGGTATATTCCTGCTTTCCAAATCCGACACCGGTAATTTCAATCACCTCACCCTGTGCGGCACTGATGGTAAAGGAACCATCTGCATTCGTAGTGGTTCCTATAGTACTTCCTTTAATACGGATCGAAGCCCCCGTGACGGCTGTACCCGAATCAGATACTACTTTACCCGTAACTGTCTTTTTCTGTGCAGATGCACCCGTGTGCATCAACAGGAACAAAACCAGGACAGGGAATCCTTTGGTTATAAATGCTTTAAGCTTTTGTATGGGTTTCATCATCTTGGGTTTGCAGTTAATAATTACAGAACCTGAAAACTGGATCGAGATCAGTTTTCTCGGAATTTTTGGCGAAGGAATAAAAAATGTGGTTTAAACTCTACAGAAACGAAGAATTTCCGGTTGGGCATAAGCAATTGTTTTAGCGTAATCGTATTCTTGACAAAATCAATCAGCGCGATCATACTGAATGACAGGATGAAGAAAGGCATATTCCAAAACTTTATATGATCTGTACGCGTCAAATTCTTTTCATATCGTCTCATTCTTGAAATATCCTGTGGTCCCAGATGTTTGGCGGCATGTATGCATTTTTTTTTAGCTGCTTTAATACTTTATTATCCGGAATGCCGGAACTACGAATCTGTTTTATTTTATCTTCTTTAATACTTTTTTATCAGTTGCGATTTCTGACCCGTGATTACGCCATACCGTTTTTTACTCTAATTTGTGGACAGAACGACTGCTGTGTGAAAAAGAAACTAATCTTCTTTACCGTCTACTGCCTGCTTGGCATCCTGCCTTTCTCAAATGCACAGAACTATTATTTCAAGCATTACCATGTTGAGAATGGATTGTCCAATAACAGTGTAATCTGCAGTCTTCAGGATAAAAATGGATTCCTGTGGTTCGGAACCATCAACGGTCTGAATCGCTTTGAAGGTTACCGGTTCAAAATTTTCAGGCATGATCCCGAAGACTCTTCCAGCATCGGGAGTAATTTTATCCGGTGTTTGTATGAGGACCGGCAGGGGTTTATCTGGGCCGGAACCAATAAAGGCATATATATATATAATACCAGGACAGAAAAATTCTCCCTGTTCGAACAACCCGGCCTGATGGAGGTATCCGATATCCGGGAAGATAAAAAGGGCAGGATCTGGATCGTATCCAGCGCCAATGTTTTCAGTTACGATCCTGTAGGGAAAAAACTTACGCCCTATAGTCTGGATACACAACAATGGACGGTATCGTCCCTTGCCATAGATCCCGAAAATGCGGTCTGGGTATGTACCGTCACGGGCCTCGTGAAAAAATATGATTCTTCCTTAGACCGGTTTACTACCATTGCCCGGCTCGATGTTACGGAGAAAAATAAGCCCGTCATTTTCGAAAAGATATTTCCGCTGAACAACGGCAACCTGCTCCTGGGAACCTTAACGCATGGCGTAAAACTATTTGATGCCGGCAGTCGCCGGTTTTCTTCCATTCTGAGTGAAAACCCCGACGGCTCCGATATTTATGCGAGGGATTTTTTACAGATGAGTGAAAATGAAATTTGGATCGGCACTGAATCAGGCATCTACATTTATGATCCGCTGAAAAATAAAGCCCGTTATCAAAAGAAAGAGTTTGATGACCCTTATTCTATTTCTGACAATGTGGTTCCGACCTTATGCAAGGACCGGGAAGGAGGAGTGTGGATCGGTACCTATTTCGGAGGACTCAATTATTATCCGAAACAGTTTACTCCCTTTCAAAAATATTTTCCCGTTTATTCCAGGCCTTCGATCAGCGGAAATGCCATTCATGAAATCTGCAGGGACCACCTGGGTAATCTCTGGATCGGTACGGAAGATGGCGGACTCAACAAGATGGATCCGGTATCTCAGAATTTTACTTCCTTCAAACCGGAAGGAACCAAAACCAGTATTGCCTATCATAATATCCACGGATTGCTTGCTACGGGCGACAGCCTCTGGATCGGCACTTTCATGCATGGGATAGATATCCTGAATATCCGGACGGGAAAAGTAATCCGTCATTATGAAGCAGGACCCGGCAAGGGAGACCTCAAGAACAATTTTATTGTCACGCTTTATCAAACACCCGGAGGAGAAATCCTCGCAGGCACACAGCAGGGTCTTTTTCAGTTTAACCGAAGAACAAATGATTTCTCCGCCGTCCCGGGATTTGATTCCCAGATACAGACTGTACTGGAAGATGCCCGCGGAATACTCTGGGCCTGTACCCGCGGCAATGGGGTAATTTATTGGAATCGCAAGACGGGTGAGAAAGGATCACTGGTCTATAATCCACATGATTCCAACAGCATCCCCAATAATTATATCAATGGCATTTTTGAAGACAGTGACGGGAATTTATGGTTTGCTACGGATGGCGGATTGTGTAAATACCAGCGCGACAGCAACCGGTTTACAAGATACACTACCAGAAACGGCCTGCCTGACAATCTTATCTTCCGGACACTGGAAGATGATCACAAAAATCTTTTTGCCAGCACGTCAAGAGGCCTTTTTTCGCTGAATATGGTCAATGGGAAAATCAGGGTTTATACCAAATCAAATGGCCTGCTCAGTGATCAGTTCAATTACAATTCCGCCTTTAAAGACAGGGATGGTCAGATGTTCTTTGGCAGTGTGAAAGGACTCATCCGTTTTAATCCTTCTGAATTTATTAAGAATTCCGGTATTCCCCCGGTCTATATTACCAGCCTGGAAGTCAACAACCAGGAAGTCTCAGCCAATTTGAAAGGTTCCGCGCTCAAAGAATCCATCATCTACGCGAAGACGATTACACTACCCTACGATCAGTCAACCCTGAGTTTCGAATTCGCGGCATTAAGTTATGCGGTTCCTGAAATGAATGAATATGTTTACAAAATGGAAGGTCTCGAAAAAGACTGGACCTCCCTGCTCCGGAACCGTAAAGTATATTTCACCAAAATGCCACCTGGTCAATACCTGTTCAAAGTCAAAGGATCGAACAGCAGCGGGCTTTGGAATGAAAAAGAAACCAGCTTTGAAATAATCATCACACCGCCCTGGTGGAAAAGCTTCTGGGCATATCTTATTTATATCGCTGTTTTATCCGTCATTGCTTATTTCCTTATAAGTACTTATTTGAACCGGCTGGCGGAGAAAAACCGGCGACGCTTTGAATTACTGGAAATGGAAAAAGAAAGGGAAATTTATCACTCCAAAATCGAATTCTTTACCAACGTAGCGCACGAAATCCGGACGCCGCTTACCCTTATTAAATTACCACTGGACAATCTCATTCGGAAAAAAAACAGTACCGCCGAAATAAATTATAATCTGCAAACCATGGAAAAGAATACTAACCGCCTGATCGATTTGACGAATCAGCTGCTTGACTTCCGCAATACAGAAATGGATAAATTCACCCTGAATTTTGTGAAAACCGATATTTCGGATCTGCTCGGCGAAACCTTCAGCAGTTTCCAGCTGGCGGCCGAACAGAAAAACCTGGATTTTAAACTGGACCTTCCCGGAATTGCATTGCAGGCCTATGTGGATCCTGAAGCACTGAAGAAAATATTCAGCAATCTGTTCAACAACGCGATCAAATATGCTGAGAAAAAAGTATTCATCCGGCTTAAGAATTTCACCAGCAGCGACAAAGTATTTACCATCGTCGTGCAGAATGACGGCTACCTGATACCCAAAGAACTGAAAGAAAAAATTTTCGAGCCATTCTACAGGATCCGCGAGACCAACAAACAATCGGGCAACGGCATCGGGCTACCGCTTTCCCGTTCTCTCGCTGAATTACACAAGGGCGTTCTGGAAGTCGCAGGAAATGATAATGGAATGAATAATTTTTTGTTGATCCTGCCCATTCATCAGGAAAGGGAATTCAAACTGCCGACCGACGAACTGCTTCAGGCCGGTGAAATGCCCGGCCAGGAACCCGTTATACCGGTTAGTTCTTCGAAACCGGAAATTCTGATCGTGGAAGACAACCTGGAAATCCTCGATTTTATTTGTAAAGAAATTACCTGCGACTATACCGTACGGAAAGCCCACAACGGACAGGAAGCTATGGAACTTATTAAAGACGGGAATATCCAGCTGTTGATCAGTGATATTATGATGCCAGTCATGGATGGACTGGAGCTATGCAGGCGGATAAAAACGAATCTGGAGTACAGTCATATTCCCATCATCCTGCTGACGGCAAAAAATTCATTACACGCAAAAATAGAAGGACTCGAGGTGGGCGCCGACGCCTATATAGAAAAACCTTTCGATTTTGAACATCTGCACGCCCAGATCTCCAACCTGCTCCTGAACAGAAATAAGATCAAGGAGCATTTTGCCAATTCACCCCTCGTGCATATGAAATCGATCGGCTATACCCGGGCCGACAAACAATTCCTGGAGAAACTTCAGCAGGTGATCAACGATAACCTGATGCAGACCGATATCGATGTGGAGCAGCTGGTAAAAATCATGAATATGAGCCGGCCTACTTTCTATCGTAAGATCAAGGCGCTCTCCAATCTGACGCCCAATGAGCTGATCCATATTACTCGGTTGAAAAAAGCCGCCGGGCTTTTGTCGGAAGGAAATTATAAAGTGTACGAAGTGGCGGCGATGGTTGGCTATAGCCTGCAGTCCAATTTCGCCCGCGATTTTCATAAGCAGTTTGGCATGACACCGACCGACTACATGAACGAAAGGCTCGAAAAAAAGTCCCCCCTGAACAAATAAGATCAGGAAGTCTTTTTATAATTCCAGACGTAAAGTCGATTTTACGATTTAACCAGGTACTTTAATCAGTGTTTAACCAGAGTCTGAAAAAACCCAGGGTTAAGGGGTATAAAAATTTGATCCTCCTTTCACTCGAGTTTAAAATTCAGGGGCTGCAATTTATAGGATTTCACATGCCGGCCATTCTGGAACACCGGTTCCCATTGCCCCGATTCCCGGATCACCCGCATGGTCTCATCATCCAGGGAGTATTCAACCGATTTCCAGATATATGGATCGATCACATCGCCTTCCTTATCCACGATAAATAAAACCTGCACCCGTCCCTGGATATTCCCGTTTACCGCACGGTCCGGGTAAGTGACACTCAATACTGATGCCTTCCCTGGCTAAGCCGGGCTGTCAGTTCTTCTTTTTTAATCGTAACCGGTTTACCCATGGGCTGACCGTTCCGGAAAGTATTGGCCGTGATCTGTGTGGCTCCTACCGGAAAACTGACTGCTTCTCCATTGTACTTAGGATACCAGGGATCAGGGAAAGTGCCATCGAAAGAATAATAGATATCCAGACCGTTGATTTCCGAACCAATCTTCACGGACACAGACCGGTCTTTGTTGCGCACCGGCGTATAAATGACATTGTAGGCACTCCGTGCGTATTTAATCTGAGCGGCATCGAGACGGTTGAAATGATATTGCATTCTGCTGATAAAAGCATCCCAGTTGCGCGCGGACTTCGGACTCCAGTATACCTCCGCCAGTGCCATGGCGCGCGGCCAGGTCATGTATTCCACCTGACGGAAATTGGCCACCCTTTCAGTCCAGAGATTTCCCTGTCCGCCGAGAATAAACTTTTCATCCACACTGTCCGGCACGGGATCATAGTGATAAGAATCGGTCAGCCGGCAGATCCCGTAGGTTGGCGGTTCCACACTTGCCTCTCCCTGATAGAGATCCAGGTAGCAATAATCCCAGGGTGTCATTACCACATGATGATTCATTTTGGCGGCCTGTATGCCACCGTTCATTCCTCTCCAGCTCATTACAGTGGCTTCCGGCGCAAGTCCGCCTTCCAGTATCTCGTCCCATCCTATCAGTTTTTTATTCTTGCTCTTTAGTATAACCTCCATTCTCTTTATAAAATAACTCTGCAACTCGTCCACGTTTTTCAGGTGTTCGTCTGCCATACGCTTCTGGCACTTAGGGCAGTCGGCCCAGAATCCCTTGTACGCTTCGTCACCACCCACATGGATATATTCAGAGGGGAAGAGTGCGGCGAGTTCCGTAAAAATCTTATCCAGTACTATATACACAGAGTCATTGCCTATGCAAAGTGCGTTGTCGTCGCGCACCGGATTGCGAAATCCTGCATTTACACTATAAGGCTGCTGCGTGCAGGAAAGATTAGAGGCAGAGGCGATCAGTGCAAGGCTGTGGGCCGGAATATCGATTTCCGGAAGAATGGTAATATTACGGTCATGCGCATACGCAATCATGGCGCGCATGTCGTCCTGCGTATAAAAACCGCCGTCAGGTGTCGGCTCGAAGGCCATGGCCGGTACGAATTCTCCCCAGTTGCCTTCACGCTTTACACGCCAGGCACCTACCCGGGTAAGCTGGGGGTAGCTCTTGATCTCTATCCGCCAGCCCTGGTCGTCACTCAGATGCAGATGGAGCGTATTGTATTTATATTTCACCATCTGATCCATATATGCTTCCACATCTTTTTTACTGAAGAAGTGGCGGCTGACATCCAGCATCAGCCCGCGCCATCCGAACCGCGGATAGTCGGTCACCGCCACACAGGGCGCCGTCCAGCTTATCCCTTTTACAAGACTGTCGCTTTCAATGGAGGCGGGAAGCAGTTGCAAAAAGCTTTCGATGCCATAGAGTATGCCCGCCGGCTGGTTGGCCACCAGGTTCACCTGTTTGGATGTTACCGTCAGCTGATATCCCTCCGCACCGATCAGCGGTTCCGGATTTTTATTAAGCGATATCCTGATCAGGGCTGAACTGGATTTCACCACCGTCACCTTGTATCCGGTTGGTACCGTGAGTTTCCTCGTCAGCAGATCGACGGCAGTTTTCAGCCCGGCATTATCCGGAACACTTAATGTAATCTCATGGGGAAGAATAAAACTGCCTGAATTTCTTACCAGTTTAACGGGCTGCGGAATGATGAGTTCATTGTCCTGGGCCCTGGCAATGAATCCGAGAAAAAAAACCGTCAGAAAGAGAAAACTTTTTTTCATGTGTAAGCAATCGGTTAGCGATGAATAAATAAGGGGATAAATTAGAATATTTTCGCGAATTACCGCGATTCAATCGACCGGTTCTAACTTTGGGCTATGGCCGCGCGTCCTACCTACTGGCTGACCCGGTTTGTCATCCTTCGCCTGCTGGGCCTGGTGTATGCCTTTGCTTTTATCGTGGCCATCAACCAGATCATTCCCCTGATAGGCAGGGACGGGCTGACGCCGCTCGCTATATATTATGATCGCGTGAGCGAATCACTTGGTGGTTCCGGTGCCGGCTTTCTGCGACTGCCCTCTTTATTCTGGTTTGGTCAGTCCGACTCATTTCTTTTACTCGCAGCATGGACGGGTTTCATCCTTTCCTGTGTCGTCATTGCAGGGTATGCAAATGCGTTGATGCTCGCTTTTCTTTGGTTTCTCTACATGTCCTTTGTCCACGCAGGACAGGAATGGTATGGATATGGCTGGGAGATCCAGTTGCTGGAAACCGGCTTTCTCGCCATCTTTCTCTGCCCTCTCCTTGATATACGGCCCTTCCCGCGACGTGCTCCGCCCTTCCTTATCATCATTTTATTCCGCTGGCTGATTTTCCGTATCATGGTGGGGGCGGGAATGATCAAACTACGGGGTGATGAGGTATGGAAGAATGGGACCGCCCTCTACTATCATTTCGAAACCCAGCCGATTCCTGGTCCGCTCAGTCGCTGGTTTCATTTCTTCCCCCGTTTTCTGCTGAAAGCCGGAGTCTGGTTTAATTTTCTCGCCGAACTCATCGCACCGCTGTTCATCTTCTGGCCGCGTGTTGCAAGACAAATCGCCGGCATGGTGATCATTGCCCTGCAGTTCATCCTTATTTTCAGCGGGAACCTGTCTTTTCTCAACTGGCTGACGATCGTACCGGCCATCGCCTGTTTCGATGACGGATTCTGGTCGAAGATCCTTTCCCTCAGACTGGTAGAGCGCTCGAAAATGGCTGCCGAACGTGCAGAAACTTCAAAACCCATGGAAGTGATTGTATGGATCGTCACTGCGCTGGTCGCCGTACTCAGCATCCAGCCTGCCTTCAATATCCTGTCACCACGCCAGATCATGAACACCTCTTTCGATCCCCTGGATCTCGTCAATACCTATGGCGCTTTTGGAGGCGTAGGCAGGGAGAGGTATAATGTAATATTTGAAGGCGCTGCAGATACCACGGCCGGTACGAAAGCAGAATGGAAAGCTTATCCCTATAAGGGACTGCCCGTGGACCTGTACCAAAATCCCCCGCAGATTGCGCCTTACCAGTTGCGCCTTGACTGGCAGATGTGGTTTGCATCGATGTCTTCTGTAGAAGAATATCCGTGGACGATCATTTTGACTGACAAACTTCTTCACAATGATCCCGGTGCACTGGAACTTTTCGCTAAAAATCCTTTCCCGGAAAAGCCGCCGCGCTATCTGCGCGCCGAATTGTATATCTATCGTTTTGCACCCGCGGGCAACAAGGAAGGCCGCATCTGGGATCGCGAAAAACTGGGCGACTGGATTCCCCCCATGAGCGCTGATGACCCGGGGCTGATTGAATTTCTTCAAAAAGCCAGGTAAAGACCCGTAGGAATTTTCACATCTGGATCCAACGGAACACAAATATCATTTCGCCTGCTCGTCCACTTCAAAAATGCCGAATACGTTGTTGTCTGCATCAAGAAAATATCCCTGCCAGCAACGGCCGGCAACGGCAAACTTCGGCATCGCAACCTGCCCTCCGTGGTTCTGAATCTTTGCAGCCGTGGTATCAAAATCCGCCACCTCCACCGAACAGACAAATGCATTCGTTCCGGTTCCCAGGGGAGGCACAGCCGCCGGTCTTTTCAAAAGCCCTCCATTAGCCGATGGAGTCTCGATGCGGTAGTATTCGATGGGAACAAGGTTCTCCCTAATAAAGTTCCAGCCGAAAACCTCTGAATAAAACCGGATTTCACGTGCAGGATCACCGGACTGTATTTCAAAATAACTAACCCCGTTGATAGCCATAACGACTCATTTTTTATAAAGAATATTTTGATAAATCAGGCAGTCTTCATCATTCTTTTATCAAAGCAATAAACCGGGGCTCCTGCCGTAGAGAATCGTAGTCGGGGTCGTGACGGATCCAGTTCTTATTGCCCGTACCACGGCTAAACGCACCCTCGAGCATATCCAGCGCTTTTCCCTTCTGGCCATCCTTGGCATACAGACAGGCGCCATTGACCAGTGTGCTGGAGTCATTGGGATCCAGCAGCAGCGCCCTTTCGATCCAGTTAAATGCCTCTTCTCGTTCTCCTATTTCAAACAATGACCCCGAACCCAGCGAAAGGGCGCGGATATCGTTAGGATTCGTCTCCAGTTGCTTTCGGGCACGGGCCAGGCCCTGGCGAATAATTTCATGCGCACGTGTCGTGCCATTTTCCAGCATATTCACGGATTGACCGGCGAGCAACAGGCTTTGATAATCTTCCCGCCTGACTTCCGCAGCTTTCAGCAGAAGTTCTGCCGATTTTTCAATATTGCCCATGCCAAAACAGAGCCTGCCATACAAATAAAAGGCATCGAAGCAGTTTGAGTTGATTCGAATGGCTTCATTGAATTCCTTTTCTGCCTCCCCGAATTTTTTTTCGAGGGAAAGCACATAACCGCGCGACGAGTGGCTCTCGGCGAGATTTGGCGCAAGCTGCAGTGCACGGAGACTGTTTTTTTCCGCAGCCATGAGGTCGTCTGAATGACCGCCCTCCCATTCAAAGAGCCAGGAAAACGTATCGGAAAGACCGGCATAAGCAAGGGCATAGTCGGCGTCCAGTGCAATGGCTTTTTCAAACTGTTCCCTTGCTTCCGAAAGCCTTATCCTGAGAAAAGCCTGTTTCCCTTTCAGATAATATTCATATGCTTCCACAATGGTTCCCGGACGACGGATGATTTCTTTCTCTTCCACGGTCAGAAAACCCCGGATGGCCGTGGCTACATTACGGGAGATGTCTTCCTGAATGGCGAAAATGTCCTCCAGTTCGCGGTCATACTGACCGGACCAGATCCGGAAGCCGTCTTCACTGCGGATAAGCTGTGTATTGATGCGGAGCCTCTTGCCGGATTTTCGCACACTGCCTTCGAGAATCATGCTGACATTAAGTGATTTCCCTATTTCCCGGACGTCAACCGTTTTTCCCTTGAAAGAAAAAGCAGAGGTTCTCGAAATCACCCGGAGGAGGTTTACCTGTCCCAGCGCGTTGATGATTTCTTCCGAGACCCCGTCGCAGAAATAATCCTGATCAGGATCATTACTCAGGTTAAGCAGGGGAAGTACGGCAATACTGTCCTGTGCCGGAGAAATTCCGGAATACTGCAAGCCGGAACCGCCATCCGTATTAACTTTTTCGCCGGATAAGCGATCCGCCAGGCGTGATTCCGCAACGGCAGATCCCGTATTTTCTTCGGCGTTTTGTACTTCAAAGATGCGGATACTCTCTTTTACATTCTTTAAATGCGCTTCGTGTATAAACCGGGTTTCATATGCTGGTTTGTTGGAAAGGCTCGCTGCAACAGATTCTGAAATACAGATCGTGTCAGGTAGGGCGGCAGACTGAATACGTGAAGCAATATTTACACCATCACCAAAGACGTCATCGTTTTCGAAAACGACTTCACCCAGGTGAATACCGATTCTCAGCTGGTAAAGTCCTTCCCTGCGTACTGAAGAACGGATCTTCAGGGCGGCATTCACGGCTTCGGTTGCCGCATGAAAGCTGGCCAGGATGCCATCACCCATTTCTTTCAGAAACCTTCCGTTGAATTCCTCTATAATTGGTTTTTGCAGGGACCTGTTTTTGCGCAACAGAGTGAAAGCGTGTGCCTCATCATGTCCCATCAGAGCGGTATAACCCACCATGTCGGTAAACATAATGCAGGCGAGCTGGCGGGAGGTGGTCATTGACTTTTGGCGATTTGTCCTGTAATGGCCATCCAATAAAGTTAGCGATTTTCACTTTTTGCCCTTTTCATTCAAAAGGTCTTCCAACTTCTTCAATCTGGTTGTCCAGAACTGATCATAAAAGGCAATCCACTGCCGGATTTGCCGGAATCCCTGCTGTTTCAGCGTGCAATGTCTTTCACGCCCGATGTCTTCAATGCTGATGAAACCCGCCGAACATAAAATCTTGATGTGTTTTGAAACTGCCGGACGGGACATGTCAAAATTCTCCGCCAGTTCGTTTATCGTAAGACTTTCCTTTGAAAGAAGCTTCAGCATATGCCGGCGGCCCGGATCGCTGACCGCCTGAAATGCGTCAATGGCCTGTTGTGTCATGTATGAATCGTTAATCGGATGAGGTCTCCCATCTGCTCCCGCACGTGCTTATCCCAGCCGGTATTCATGATCTGGTAAGCCAGGGAATTTCTTTCTCCCTCAATACCACTGTGCAGAAGATGAAGTTCTGTGCCGCCGTCTTTTGGAATAAGAGTCCAGGTCACAACAGAATCTACTTCGATCCTGCCGTCACCCGGACCAAATTTCCAGGAATATACCAGGCTTTGAAACGGAATAATTTCCAACACTTCGCAATACACATTGCCGTCGAACAGCATGTCCATGGAACCCTTTGTTCTGAACATGAATTTACAACCCGCTTCGGGTCGAAAGTCATTTTCCATGAGCCACCTGGCTATGAGCTCAGGATTAGTCAGGTACTCCCAGACTTTTTCCACGGGATGTTCAAAAAACCAGCTAAGCCGGATAAGTTTTTCCATATTGCTAAAAGATAAAGTCTATTGTCTTTCAAGGGCTGAATAGTCCCTGTGATCCGGATCGCCCTTCCCTTTTTCGATCAGTTTGAACAGGCTTTCTTTCACATAGTGATTCCATCCTTTCTGGCAATCCTCGAAACATTCGATCCCCGGCCTGAGTCCGACATGCGTCATCTCAATCCGGGACCCGCCTTCCACAGGGACTACTTCCCAAACGATCTGTGTGCCCTTCCATTCCTTTTTGTCCTTCATCCAGTGCAGATTGCAATCGAGCGTATCCCATACTACTCTTTTTGCAGGTGTCATCGCGACAATCTTAAATACCGAAAACGTTTCTCCGAACCGCACCGTAAATATATCATTTAATGATTTTGTGGGTCCTTCCACGTTCGCCGTCCACCAGGCGGTAACCCGGCTGACCGCATTCCATGCTTCGCCCGGTGAAGCCTTTGTTTCAATCTGCGCATGATAGTCGGTTTTTAACATCTGATCCATACGATTTGTTTTTGGTGAATAAATAGGTAACATTTTAGTTACTCAAATATATAAGTAACCTTTTAGTTACGCAAATATTT
>Ga0207706_10001033_pt1 | contig 28306 bp, 25 predicted proteins | sample KBSC53metaG_FD_184318 | JGI IMG/M metagenome (GOLD analysis project Ga0207706, IMG submission 184318) | Corn rhizosphere microbial communities from Kellogg Biological Station, Michigan, USA - KBS C5-3 metaG (SPAdes) (version 2) | ecosystem: Host-associated > Plants > Roots > Rhizosphere > Soil ... | reverse complement strand
CCGGGTGTTGGCTGCTTGTTCACCGCCGCTTGTTTGACCTGGGGTGACCAAGGCTGCGAGTTGATCCATTCAACCCGGTCCTTTTCTGCTTTCGATTGTTCTTCGGCGTGCCGTTTCTGATCGGCGAGCGGGTCAATGCTGGTTATGGTGAGGTTAAATTGCTCGTGAAACTGTTCGGGCCTGATATAGGCTACTTGTCCTGACTCGAATTTGACCTTGTAGTACGGCTCTTTGTTCGCTCCTCCGTACAGTTCAAGGATTTCAAAGGATTCGTTTTGCGGAGGTGTGAACTTGGCCGCTTGGGATGAAGGCGCGCTAAGAAAGCCCGGCAAATTCCCGTCTTGAGAGCGGACCCAATAAATTTTGCCCACCCGCGTTTCGAAGGCTTCGAGTTGCTTATCGGTGTACTGACCAGCATCCAACACGTTGGCGGTCGCGAGAAAACAGAGCATGCAAACGACGGCGCTGGCAGACAACAAATTTCGGCAACGGCTGTGATTTTTCCTGAACTGCATTTCGGTACTCCCACTCAAGCTAGCATTTATCGACAGGCACGCAAAATGTTCGGCCAGACTCAACTAAAATACGGAAAGATTGGCCATTGTCAGGCTGTGAAAAACTATCAGGAGGAAGGTGATCAGATGTGTCGGGGCTGTATCTCGAGATAGCAGCTAGATCAGAGGATCGCCGCCCTGTTTTAGGTTCGGTCGGTCTCCGGTGTTAAAATAACACGAACAACGCTGCTCAAAGCGCTCCGATGCTCTGGCGGCCGAAGCCGAGAAAAATTGTTTAATTGCTCGTCGTTGAATCGGAAGTGGTTGCGGGGCCGGGATTTGAACCCGGGACCTCAAGGTTATGAGCCTTGCGAGCTACCAGACTGCTCCACCCCGCGTCACCGATGTGTAGGAATTGTCTTTCTACCTTGCGCTTTTACGGTAGTCAAGGTAGGAACACTTCATGGCCGAAAAATATTCCAATCCGTTGTTGACGGTGGATATTATTGTCGAGCTTGCGGACGGCACTATCGTTCTGATCGAAAGAAAAAACCCGCCCTACGGTTGGGCACTCCCCGGCGGATTTGTCGATTATGGTGAGGCGATCGAATGCGCGGCGATCCGGGAAGCAAAGGAAGAAATTTCGTTAGATGTCAGTTTGACCGAGCAGTTTTATACTTATTCCGATCCGCATCGTGACCCGCGACACCATACAGTCTCGACCGTTTTCATTGCCACCGCGGAGGGCGTGCCCGAGGCAGCGGACGATGCCAAAACCGTGCGCACCTTTCATGAAAACAATTTGCCCGCGCCGCTTGCTTTCGATCATGCGCGAATTTTACGCGATTACTTTAGCTTCAAAAAAACCGGAGCGCGGCCAAAGCCCGGGATCGGGCGAGAGCTCAATTGAGTTTCCGCACGGCTTCGCGGATTCGCGCGCATCCCGTGTCGATGTCGCGTAGCGAAGTCGCATAGGAAAAGCGAATGTGCGCTGGCGAGCCAAAATCTTCACCGGGCACCGCGGCGACTTTAGCTTCTTCGAGGAGATAATCTGCGAGATCGCAGGGTGTATTGAGCTTTTTGCCCAAACCGATTCTGCCCAACAGTGCTGCAATATTGGGGAAGACATAAAACGCGCCTTCGGGTTTGCGACAGCGGAAACCCTCAATGGCATTCAATCCCTCGACAATCGCATCTCGCCGTTTTTGGAATTCACTCACCATGATCGCAACCTCTTCCTGCTGACCGCGCACGGCTTCCAAAGCCGCTGCTTGAGCGATCGAGGTCGGATTCGAAGTGCTCTGACTTTGAATCTTTGCCGCCGCAGCGATTACGTCGCTCGGTCCGAGGGCGTAACCGATTCGCCAACCGGTCATGGCATAGGTTTTAGATACTCCGTTGACGATCACTGCGCGCTCGCGGAGCTCCGGGCACAGGGTTACGAGGTTGTGCACTTCAAAACCGTCGTAAACAATTTTCTCATAGATGTCGTCGGCAATAATGAGACAACCGTGCGCCGAGAGCACCTGACCCAACGCAAGAAGCTCATCGCGGCTGTAGGTCGCGCCCGTGGGGTTACAGGGACTGTTGAGAAAAAATATTCGAGTGCGCGGTGTCAATGACGCTTCGATCTGTTGGGGAGTGATCCGAAAGTCGCTCGCCTCATCCGACGGGATCAGTTTTGGCACACCGCCAGCCAACAGCGCCATATCGGAGTAGCTCACCCAGTACGGGGCGGGAATGACCACCTCATCGCCCGGGTTCACCACGGCTTGCAGTAGATTGTAAAGCGAATGTTTGGCGCCGCAGCTGACCAGGATATCTTCTTTGCGGTAGCTCAAGTCATGCTCGCGGTGATATTTCTCGCTAATCGCTTCGCGCAAAGGTTCAATTCCTTTGACGTCGGTATACTTGGTCATTCCTTTTCGGAGCGCTTCGACGGCGGCAGCCTTGATGTGTTCGGGCGTATCGAAATCCGGTTCACCCGCGGAAAAGTTGATCACGTCGATGCCTGAAGCGCGCAGCTTGCCGGCTTTGGCGGCAATCGCGAGCGTCACCGAAGGTTTGACGAGTTTTGTTCTGTCGGCAAGCTGACTCATGAGAGCGACCTTTTATTGTTTAACTTCTGGTTTAGCTTCTTCAATACATTATCGGGAACCAGACCCGAAACGTCGCCACCAAGACTGACGACTTCCTTCACCAGCCGTGAGCTGGTGTAGAACTCGGATTCGCCGGTCATCATAAACAGCGTCTCGAGCTGAGGTTTCAGACGATGATTCATCATCGCCATCTGGAACTCATACTCGAAATCCGAAATGGCACGCAGACCGCGAATGATCACGGTGGAGTGCTTTTTCTCCGCGTACTCTACCAGCAAACCGTGAAAAGAATCGGCCTGCACTCTGCCTTTGAGGTCGGCGAAAACTTCATTCACCATCTGGAGACGCTCATCGACGGTGAAAAGAGACCGATCTTTTTCCGGATTGGTCGCGATCGCGACAACGATTTTGTCAAATACGCGCAATGTCCGTTTGACGAGATCGACATGGCCATTGGTGATGGGATCGAAGGAGCCGGGATAAATGGCGACGTTATTGACGGTCATGAACTATCTCCTCGAACAGCAGAATTCACCGCCGCTGCGTGTCTGAAAAATGACAGCAGAGTATCACCATATCGCCGTTGATCATTCAAGCTAAGAAACCTATAGCTCGATTTTAACGTCTCGCGCACGCTATGCTCGGCGACTACGACGCCGGTGGGGTAAACCGGATCGACTGACGCAATCAGCTCGAGCGATCGTCCGACCAGCTTCTGATCGTAGGGCGGATCAAGAAAAATAACATCAAACTTTTGACCTTGCCGCCCCACGGCATTGAGCGCTCGGCGCACGGGCATGACCCACATTTGTGCGCGATCAGTAAGTTCGAGGCGCCGCAGATTTTCCCGAATGATACGAGCCGATCGCTCCGAGGCATCGACCAAGAGCGCGCTTTCCGCGCCGCGGCTCAAAGCCTCGATGCTGATATTTCCCGTCCCGGCAAAGAGCTCGAGAATCTTCATGCCGGAAAAATCCCGCGGCAAAATATTAAACAGCGACTCCTTGATGCGGTCGGCTGTCGGTCTAATCGCGCCTCCTTTAGGAGCAATGAGCCGCCGGCCTTTAGCTTTTCCGCTGATGACGCGCATCTCTCTGTTTCATTCCCGAGCCTAACCGTCGGTGCGCAGAACAATTTTTCCGAAGTGACGCCGTTGTTCCATGCGCCGATGTGCCTGTGCAGCTTCCCTGAGCGCGTAAACTGTGTCGATGATCGGTTTTACTCCGGAGTAATCGAAAAACTTGAGCACCTGTCGAAATTCGTCGCGGGTAGGGTAGGTGGCACCGCAAATTTTCAAGTGGTTCCAGAAAATTCGCCGCAGATCGGTCGGCGGATTCGCACCAGCGATGGCGCCGCAGGTGACGAGCCGCCCGCCGCGAGCGAGACAGGCCAGACTTTTGCCCCAATCGGCTCCGCCGATACAATCGACGGCAAGATCGACACCGTGTTTAGCGGTCAGGCCTCTCACTTCCTTCGCCAGATCAACTGCGTCGTCATTAATCGCGAGCTCGAATCCGAGCGCTTTCGCCCTGGCGAGTTTTTCATCCTTCGCGGAGCTTACGATGATTCGTGCTCCAGCGGACGCCGCAATCTGGCACGCCGCCGTTGCGATGCCCCCACCGACGCCGCGAATCAGTACGATCTCGCCAGGGATGAGTTTTCCTTGAGTCATCATCAAACGCCAGGCGGTGGTGTAGACGAGCGGAAAGGCCGCCGCCTCCTCGAATGAGAATCCGAACGGAATTGGAAAGCAACTCTTTGCCGGGACCGTAATGTATTCAGCGTAGGTACCATCTTCACATTGGCTCAAAATCCGTCTATCGGCACAACGGTCGTATTCTTTAACAGCGCAGAACTGACAGCTGCCGCAGTGGACGAACGGATAAACGCAGACCGGATCGCCCGGTTTAAGATGCCCGACCTCTGCGCCCACTGCTTCAATCCGCCCGGCTCCGTCACAGCCGAGAATGTGTGGAAAGGAGAATCGCCCGTTAGCGCCGGCTCGAAGCTCGAGATCGAGACGATTGACTGCGGTTGCTACGAGTTGAACGAAAACATCTGTGGGCCGTTCGAGCTGCGGCTCTTCGCAGTTTTCATAGCGTAATCCATCGATGGCGCCAGCGGCGTGTATTCTTACAGCGTTCAATCGATTGTCTCCGATCAAGCGCGAAACGCGCTAGGGAGCCGGCGACGATGCAAAGATAGAAAACAGTAAATGACGAACTGCGCTTTAGGAAAGCAAAACCAGCCGAGATCGGGCGCTATGCAGAAAATGACGTGCCGCAGCCGCAGGTGCCGGTGGCATTGGGGTTGGAAAACTTGAAACCGCCGCCGTGGAGACCGGTGACGAAGTCGATGACCGTCCCACTCAGATACGGGGCGCTGGCGCGATCGATGTAGATCGGTATACCGCCGAACTCGAACATCATATCTTGCGGCTTTTGCTGATTGTCGAAGTCAAGCTTATAAGAAAAGCCGGAACAGCCGCCATCGGTGACACCGACACGAAGCCCATATCCAGCACGTTGATCGCGCGCCAAAAGTTTTTTCACCTGCTCGACCGCGCTATCCGTAAGCTTTAGGTCCAAGTTCATCAGTATTAGGGTAATGCCGACGTATCCGCATGTCAACTCGGATCGCCGGGAGGTCGTCATCTCAGTTTTCAAATAGCGCTTGCACGAACCGCTCCGGCTCGAAGGGTTGAAGGTCCTCAACTTCTTCGCCGACTCCGATATATTTCACCGGAACCCCGAGTTCCTCTTGGATACTGATAATCACCCCGCCTTTCGCAGTACCATCCAGCTTGGTCAGCACAATGCCGTTGATATCGGTGGCTTCTTTAAAAATGCGCGCTTGCTGTAAACCATTCTGGCCGGTAATGGCGTCCAGTACGAGGAGAGTTTCATGCGGCGCATCCGCTTGCTCGCGCGCGATGACGCGGCGGATTTTCTTTAGCTCTTCAAGTAAATGCACTTTCGTGTGCAGCCGGCCGGCAGTGTCGATTAGCACAACATCGACAGCGCGTCTTTTGGCGGCCTGCATGCCGTCGAAAACGACCGCCGAGGGATCCGCGCCCGGGCGGTGTTTGACGATTTCCACGCCGACCCGCTGAGCCCAAATATCGAGTTGCTCGATGGCAGCGGCGCGAAACGTATCGGCTGCGACCAGGAGCACATTTTTCCCATCGCTTTGGTATTGGGCGGCAAGTTTGCCAATCGTCGTCGTCTTACCAACGCCATTGACACCGAGAAAAATGACTACCCAGGGCTTGACGGAAAACGGCGCGATTGTCCCTGGCGATGAGCTTTGTGCCAGCATCTCGATCATCGCGGATTGCAGACGAGATGACATTTCGGCCGATTCGCCATCGCCGCTCGGGCTTTGCTGACGCAGCACTTGCATCAGCTTTTCAGTCGCTTTGACGCCCACGTCCGCCGCGATCAGGCTTTCTTCCATGGTTTCGAGAGACTGTTCGTCCCAATGGCGATTTTGAAAAATCGTGCCGATATTTTGCAGTAAATTTTCCCGGCTTTTGGACAAACCCTGTTTGAGGCGTTGGAAAAAGGAACCAGCGGCCATGAATTGATATTCTTTGAAGGTGTGCCCGGAGTCAATGGGCCGGAATAATCGGTGGCGGCGAGAAACCTAATTCATTCTGACCGAAACGACTTTTGAGACGCCCGGCTCGCCCATGGTGATACCATACAGAACTTCGGCCGCCTGCATGGATTTTTTGTTATGCGTGACGAGCACGAATTGCGAGTGAGCGCTCATCTCCTGAATCATCTCGATGAACCGGTCGATGTTCGCATCATCAAGCGGTGCGTCGACCTCATCGAGGAAGCAGAAGGGACTCGGTTTGGTAAGGAAGATCGCAAACAAGAGGCTCACGGCCGTGAGCGCTTTTTCGCCGCCGGATAATAGCGTGATCGACTGAAGCTTTTTACCCGGCGGCTGAACGATAATATCCACGCCGGTGTCGAGCAAATCGTTGTCGTCGGTGAGTACGAGCTTGGCTTTGCCACCGCGGAACAATCGCGGAAAGATGAGCTCGAATTTTTCATTGATCGTTTCGAAGCTTTCACGGAAACGCAAGCGGCAGATTCGGTTCAGCTTGACAATCGTCTGTTGCAGGTCGGCAATGGATTTTTCTAGATCCGCTTTTTGCTGATTCATAAAGCCAAATCGCTGGCTCAGCTCTTCGTATTCGCCAATCGCCGCCAGGTTGACTTCGCCCATTCGCTCCAATCGTCCGCGCAGCTCATCGATCTCGACGCTGAGCTCCGTTTGGGAGCCATCGCCGGCCAGCGCACTGCAATCGAGGGATTCCAAATCAACATCGTATTTCTCGCGCAGGTTGGCAGCGAGATGCTGTAACTCGAGTCTTTTTTCGGCGAGCGCCAGTTGGAGACGACTCTTTTCTTCCTGGGCAGCTTCGCTCTGCGGCCGGAGCTCTTTGATGGTTTCGCCGATTTCGGCGAGTTGCATGGACAGAGCGCGATAACTCTGCCGAGCCGCCTGGAGCTGTTCGTCAAGTCGGTGCAACTCGTCGCGATTTCGGTCGAGAGCTTCCTCGAGCCCGACGATCGCCGTTTCGATCTCCGTGCGGCGGCGTTGAGCATCGGCGAGCCGTGCTTTGCGCGCCGCGATTTCCTGCGCCGTTTCTTCCTGGACCTTTAACCGGTTGGCGAGATTTGCGTGCGTGTGATCCCTCTTCTGTCCCAACGCAGCGTGGCGGATCCGCGATTCGGTCACAGAGGACTCCGCGGTGTCGAGCCTTTGCTGAAGTCTCTCGAACTCGGTTTGCCGATCCGTCAGTTTGCGTTCGCGTTCGGATTTCTCCTCAACCCGCAGTTGGCTGACATCCTGGCAACGTTGAATTTCGTCCTCAAGCAGATGGATCGCTGTCATAAGATCGGTTTGTTCCTGGCTGAGGGCCTGAACGGTTTGCGTCAGTCTTTCGTGCTCGCGCTCGGCCGCGCTGTGCTCGTGCTCGAAGCGCACCCGCTCGAGTTCGAGGCGATGCATCTCCGCCGTCAGCAAATTCTTTTTTGTCTCCGCTTGTTCGACTTCTTGTTTAAGCTGCTCAAGCTCATATTCCTCTCGGGGAAGCTGCGTCTCAAGTTCGGAGATAATCAGTTTCAGGTCGCGGATGCGCCGGCGCTGCGTCAAAAACCCGGTCTCGAGGGGTACATCGCTCCCGCCGGTGACAATCCCCAACGGGTCAATGACTTCGCCGTCGGGCGTCACCAGCGTGCTGTAATAACCGTTCCGATTCCACAGCGATAAACCAGACTGAAGGTCGCGCACCACAACCACATCGGACAGAAGATATTCTGCAACATTGCGGTAGCCTTCTTTGACGGAAACAACATTCATCAAAGGAGCGACCACTTCGGCTTCGCCCAGCGGCAACTCCTTGTGGGTTTTGCGCGATAACCCGAGCGGGATGAAGCTACCCCGTCCGGAGGCCTCATTTTTCAAGTACTCGATCGCTTCCACACCTTCACGGTGGCCCTTCACAATGACGTACTGCAGCCGCTCGCCTAGTACCGCGGTCAAGGCTTTCTCGTAGGCCTGTGGCGCTTCGATGACTTCGGCGACTAAGCCGTAGATGCCGTTGGGCGAACTCTCCTGCTGTTTTTTCAGCATGATCGCGCGCACGCCTTCTTGGCAGCCTTCGTAGTTTTTCTGCAGATCTTCGAGAGAAAGCAGACGCGAGCGATTTTCCTGAAGCTGCTCCTTGAGGGCGGCAATTTGGTTTTGCTTTTCTTCGCGGGCAGTGCCTAAGGCTTGAATGCTCGCCTGCGCCAATGAACTCTCGAGACCGCGTTCGCGCATTTGCGCGCGCACACTCGCCAACTCTTGTTCGGACTCGCCAACCTTGTTTGCGCTGTCGCTCAGAGCCTTACTCGATTCGACCAGCTCTTCTCGGCTACGGTTCAGCTCGAGAGTAATCTCCGCCCGCCGTCTTTCTTTAGCGACGGCATCGTTTTTGAGCGATGTGATCTGAGTCGCGAGCTCGATCAAGACTTCCTTTTCCCGTTCGAGCTCGGTTTGCGCAATGCGAATATCGAACTGCAATTTTTCCAATTCGCGTTCTTTGTCGGAAAGAAAAGTCTCCTCGAAGAGCGACAGCTGAATAAAGCTGTTTTTAGCTGTGTCGAGCTCTTGGATCTCGCGGGCAAGCATGGCCGTGCGCTCTTCCAGCTGTAGAAGCACGGCGCCGAGCTCGCTCTCGGTCTGATCGAGCTGCGCGAGATCCTTGCGGAGAAATTCGCATTTTTGTTCGTCGCTCTGGAAGGCGGCGCGGCGCCGGTAGAGATCTTCTTGCTGAAGGCCGATCTCCTTATCGGCGTCGAGAAGCGAAAGCCGAACGGATTCATTGTCCGCTTCTTGCGCATGCAGTCTCGAAAGAATCTCGGCCCAGCGGCCTTCTGCGCTTGCGAGCTGATGGGTCTGAACCATGATTTCCTGATCGAGCACACGGCGCTGAAGCGACGCAAACGCGAGGTCTTTTTCTTTTAGCTCCGCCCTCAGAGCGCGATATCTTTCGGCCTTTTTCGCTTGCAGCTCCATGGAGCGGATTTGCCGCTCGATTTCCCGCACGATATCGGCAACCCGCAACAGATTCTGTTGCGTGCGTTCGAGTTTCTTTTCGGCGAGGACCTTACGGCTCTTGTACTTGCTCGTACCCGCCGCCTCCTCGATCAAACCGCGCCGCTCTTCGGGCTTGGAATTGACCAGTTCATCGACTTTGCCTTGCTCGACAATCGAATAAGCTTTACTGCCCACCCCGGTGCCAAGGAAAAGCTCCACGACATCTTTTAAGCGGGAATTGACCTTGTTGATGGCATATTCGGATTCGCCCGAGCGAAACAGGCGACGAGTCACCATGATCTCACTGAAGGTACTGTACTCCGCTAGACTCCGGCCATCTTCGTTATCGAAAATAATCGAAACCTCAGCCATTCCTGTGGCCGGCAGGCTGTCGCTTCCATTGAAAATGACGTCTTCCATCTGCTGGCCCCGGAGATGACGCGGGCTCTGTTCACCCATCGCCCAGCGCAGGGCGTCCACAATATTCGATTTGCCGCAGCCATTCGGACCAACCACGGCCGTAATCCCGGGGTTAAACTCGACCACTGTCCTTTGCGCAAAGGACTTAAAGCCGGTCATTTCAAGACGTTTTAAACGCATAATGCATTTCTATCCAGGGAACTTGTGAGACTTACTGAGAGCGAAACTTAGCCGCAATATTCCACAGCTTGGGTAAAGGTGTCAAGGAAAAATCACAATATACAGTGCGGGAGTGAAGTTTTTAACGCAAGATATAGGAGACCAATTCAGGTCGCGGTCACAAGCCGAAAGCTCCTGACCGTTTGCGAGTTTGACTATGAAGGAAACCGTGGAAAGGAGTTTTGCTGGGACACAGAGACCTCAAAATAAAACTAGTTTTCAATAAGCTCCGTGTTCCAGTAGGAGACGTCGACTGTGTTAAGGAACGGCATCCATTCCTTATAGCGGGACATACTAAACGTTTCCTGCATAAACGGAGTCCATTGCGGCTTTACTGGCCTGCGGACGAGCGGCATGCCGGCCTGATGGGGCGTCCTGCCGCCCTTGCGCCGATTGCATTCATGACAGGAGCAGACGACATTTTCCCAGATCGATGTACCCCCTTGAGAGCGTGGAATAACGTGATCCAGGTTGAGCTCATGCCGTGGCAGTCTGCGCCCACAGTATTGGCAGGTACATTTATCCCGAGCATAAATATTGTATCGGCTGAACCGGACTTGGCGCTTGGGCACTCGATCGTAGGTGACCAGCAAGATCACTCGAGGAATTCGCATAACACGATTGACTAACCCAATGGTCTCGTCATGGGCTGAGATCGAAAGTTCGCTCCAGCTATCAAAGTCGAAGGTTTGGTATTGCTCATTGACCGCCCGGGCAATCCCCTGATAGAGAAGCACGAAAGCACGGCGAACCGAGGTGACGTGAATCGGCAGATACGAACGATTAAGAATTAGAACTTTAGTATTCAGTATGCCGTAAACGGGCGCGGTAGCCGGATAGGCCATAGTTTATTCACGACTTATTCGTTTTAAAATATCGGGCGTGGCGGCCATTGTCAATTGCAAAGAGCCAGCCGAATGGCTGCACTCGCTTGATCTCACGACTAATTTCCTCTATAAACACAGCGGGTTGTAGATGCGTTTGTGGGATTCGCCTCGACCTCGGATGATTCCACGTCACAGACTCCCTCCTGTTCGTTACCCGTTTAGTTCCGATGAAACAAGAGATTTTTATTAACTCGACTCCTCAGGAAAGCCGTATCGCCATTATGGAGGACGGCCAACTCGCTGACTTCCTCATCGAGCGAAAAGCCGATATGGGGGTCGCCGGCAACATTTATAAGGGTAAAGTAGCGCGAGTCCTGCCGGGAATGCAGGCCGCCTTTGTGGATATAGGAATGGACAAGGCCGGCTTTCTGCATGCCTCGGATTTTTCCACGGAACCAGAGGACGTGCCGCTGATTGGCTCCTCCGGCGATGAAGTGGAATTCGACGAGGCTCCGAAGCGACCTCCCTCAAGGCGCGTGCCTTTAGAAAAACAGATTTCCCGCGGTGAAGAGATTCTTGTTCAAGTCGCCAAAGACCCGCTCGGTACTAAAGGCGCTCGCGTCACCTCTCATATTTCGTTGCCCGGTCGCTACATGGTTTTTATGCCAGGTACCCATCACATCGGGATTTCCCGCCGAATCGAGAGCGACGAAGAACGCAAACGTTTAAGGGAAATTGCCCAGGGCCTAAAGACCGAGCAAGGCGGGTTCATCTTGCGCACGGCTTGCGAGGGTCGCAGCAAGCGGGAAATTCAACGCGACTTGAGATTTCTGACAAAACTCTGGGAACGAATTCAAAAAAAATCTGCTAGCGCCGGGGCGCCCGCGCTGATCCATCAGGACCTCGATCTGATCGTGCGCGCGATCCGTGATTTTTTCACTGCCGATACCGCACAGGTCGTTGTCGATGCAGCGAAAGACCACCGGCGCATTATCGATTTCGTCTACAATTTCATGCCGCGCCTGAAATCTAAAATCGTGCTTCACTCAGAAAAACCCCCGCTTTTTGAGCAGTATGCGATCGAGGAAAAAATCACTAAAGCGCTCGAGCGCCGGGTATGGCTGCGCTCCGGCGGCTACATCATCATCGAGCGCACTGAGGCGTTGACCGCGGTCGACGTGAATACAGGCCGCTTCGTCGGCAAAAGAAACCAAGAAGAGACGATTCTCAAGACCAACATGGAGGCAACTCAGGAAGTCGTGCGTCAGCTGCGACTGCGGAATGTCGGTGGCATTATTATTATTGATTTCATCGACATGGAGAAGGAAGGCAACCGAAAAAAGGTCTACGACGCACTTAAAGAAGCGCTCAAACGCGACAAGGCGCGCACCAACATTCTGAAAATTTCCGAGCTTGGCCTGGTCGAAATGACGCGCCAACGAACGCGCGAGAGTTTGGAAAATCAGTTGCTGAGGCCGTGCCCGCACTGCGAGGGCCGCGGCAAAATTAAATCGCCAGCGACGGTCGCCTATGAAGTCTTACGGGCCATTAAACGCCAGCAGACGAACGGCGAAGCCGATCACAACATTGTGGTCCGGATGCATCCGGACATCGCAAACTTTTTATACGACGAGAAAAACAATAGCCTGGAGAATCTCGAACGGGACATCAATCGGCGCATCATCATCAAAGCCAGCCAGGACTTTCATCAGGAAAAATACGAGATCACTGAAAGTTAGTCGTTTGCTTAGCCCCGAGTGGCACTCGGAGAAACGAGATGGCGCGCTCTAGAAAATCTCTCGAGTCTCGCCGTAGTACTCAGTCTCCGAGGTTGTCATTTCGAGCCACCGGCGAGAAATCGTTCTTCGCATCCGGGAAAATGAAAGAGCTTTCGCTTGGCTCGAGATGACATTTCGCTGGTTGGGTGGCAATTCAAAGGCTACTTTTTTGCTCATTGGCACGAACGGGCGAACGACTGTAGGGACGCAGCATGCTGCGCCCCTACGAAGAATACCGGGAGCTGCTCAGTTGGGAATACGGTTAAGCGCAGTCTCAGTCAGTGGTAATCCGCGTTAGGCAAGGGATTGGCGACGGCTTCTTCCAAGGTGGTGGCACGCTTCCATTCGTTCGCCGGTCGGCTGCGTCCGTCCGTGCCGATTTGATCCATCGAGGCATAAATCTCGATCTTGTAACCGTCCGGATCATAGAATTCGAGGCCCGGATTGCCGCCGGGGCCGCGCCGGCCCTCATAGAAGATCGTGACACCCTTTGACTTGAGAAAATCGCGGATCTTGAAAAGCTCCGATACGGTCGCGACTTCCAGCGCCATGTGGTCAAAGCCGACTTGACCGCGCTTGGGCAGCTCGTTTTTTTCCGTTGCCTGCATCAACGCCACGGTATGATGGTCGGTGCCGTTACGAAAAAACATCATGCCGACCTCATTCTTGTCGGAAAATTTAAAGCCCATCACCTCGGTCCAGAATTTTGTGCTGCGTTCGATATCGCTGACACTCAGCACCACGTGGCCGATTTTTTTTATTTTAACGGGTGACGTTTCTTCAGTCATAGACTTCCTCCTTTCTTAAGTCGCTACTAAAGCAAAGAATTTCTAGCACGGATGATTGGTCAAGGCAAAATCAAACGACATCAGGGAAAATCTCGGAAATGCTACTTTGTGTGAAATTTCGCAACCAGTTTACGGCTGTAGGTACGTACTGCGCTCAGGTCGAAGGACCGACGCTTGAGCATGTCGAGGCGAATCATTTTCCACTGGATACTTTTGGCCAGAGAGCGGCGCTCGTCTTCGTCTTCAACGTGCTTGAGGAGGTCTTCGAGGCTATGAATATCTTTGAGTAGTTCGACTTCGGGGGGCAGAACATGCGCATTCTTGAGCACATGATAGCCGATCCTCAAGTCCTCCGGGACCCAGCTCAAATCCTCCAGCTCGAGCGGTTTGCCCATTCCCGGCAAATTGTCGAAGGCGCCTTCGCGCTGAGCTTCGAGAATCCGCTGCTCGGCGATGCGCTGCAGAAACGAAACGGCTCCGGTCTGTTCCCTGGGTCTCTTCATCCGCTTAATTCTTCCGCAGTTGAGGATTTTGTGTAGCTCACCGCCAGCTCTTCCGGCGGTCGCACATGACGGAACATCAGGAAAAAAGCCACGTCATTGATCAATTGTAACCCGCCACCGATGAACAACGGAAGAGTGAGGGAAACCGTTTGCATCAGATAAGTCGAAATTGTCGGACTGATGCCGAAGGGAACGATGCGCGCGAGGCTCGTCACGCCGGCAGCCGAACCACGCTCATTGGCTTGGACCATCGCCATTGTGAAAGACGCCCGCAAGGGGTTGTCCATATACGCGAAGAACGATCGGGTCACGATCAATGCGGCGGCAATGTTCAGAATAGGCGCGAAGGGGAGGCAAAGCCAAATCAAGGACGCAAAGCCGTGAGAGAATGCCATCGTGCGCACCACGCCGATTCTGCGCGCGATCAAGGGCGCGCTCAGAAACGAGAGCGCCGCGAGAAAATAAGACGCAAAAAAAATAATGCCCAGGGACTTTAGTTCAACGCCAAAGCGCAGGAAAAACCAGTAGGGCACCAAGGCTCCCGCCATGCCAGCGCCGAAATTATCGACGATGGACAGAGCCGACATTTTTGTGACGAACGCTCCGGTCGTTTTCGACATTTTCCGTTTTGTCTTCTTGGGCTGATGCTGTTCCGTGATGCCGCGATAGACAAACAGGAGGGCAATGCTGAACCCGATGGTCAACAAAAAAAGCGGCTTGTATGAGGCGACCGAGTTCCAGCCGCGGTCCTCTTCGAGGAACTGCGGTATGCCACTGGCGAGCGCGCCTAAGGATCCCATGATCGATCCCACGCAGGAGTTGATGGCGAAGATTTGGTTGCGGTTTTCCGGCCGGCATTTTTCAGCCAACAAGGCTTCTTCGACGGGGTTGAATGGCCCACCGCCGGAGCCGCCGCCGCCGGAGCCGCCCGCGCCGACATTTGCGATCACTACCGCGGCCAAAATGAACAACAGGCTGGTAAAGAAAATCAGGATGAAATTGGAGCAGATCGTGAGAAGCGCGAGCAGCATCAATATTTTTCGCCGGCCGACGCGATCCGATAAGTATCCCCAGACCGCCGTCAGTAGCGCGCCGCTCAGATATGCGACCGTAAAAATCATGCCGATCATGACGGGTGTATAGCCGAGGCGGTCGAGATAAATCGCAAAGACGACGTTTAAGTAAGAAAATGCGAAGGCGCGGATGCCGCGCGCCGCCATCAACAATTTTGCGTCCCGATGCAACTCGCGCAATATTTTCATGCTACGCCGTGACCGGTTGCGGTTTTACGGTCTGTTCTTCTGGCGGCTTCACGTCGCGGAACAGGAAATAAAAGCTGAAGTCGTTGATCAGCTGCAGGAAGCCGCCCAGAAAAATCGGCACATTCAATGAGAAGGAATGCATCAAATAAGCAGAAATTGTCGGACTCACCGCGACCGGCACCTGGCGTGAAAGCGTTGTGATTCCAGCAGCGGAGCCTCGATCCTCGGGGCGGACCATACCCATGACAAAAGAGTTCCTGAGCGGACTATCCATATATGCGAGAAAGGAACGCGCCACCGTGATCCCTGCCGCCAGTGAGAAAGTCGGCGCAAACGGCAACAGGATGTTGAGCACCGAAGCCATACCGTGAGAAACCGCCATGGTCTTGACCACGCCAAAATGGCGCGCAATGGTTGGTGCAATCAAGAACGAACAGGCCGCGAGAATGTAAGAGAGAAAAAACGTCAAACCGAGAGATTTCAACTCCACGCCGTAGCGCAAGAAAAACCAGTACGACATAAGCGGGCTCACCAGGCCGGCGCCGAGATTATCGACGACGCCGAGCATCGCCACTTTAGCGACAATGCCGAAATCGCGGGAGCGCTTTATCGGTTTCGCAGCTGCTTTTCTTTGCCGCGGAATATGGTGCTCGTCGATGCTCGCGTAAGCAAAAATGATCCCGATGCTGAATAATACCGTCATCGCGAAGAGCGGCTTGTATGAGGTGACGATTTCCCAGCCGTGTCGCTGCTGTAAATACTCGGGGAGCGCGCTCACCAGTGCGCCGAGCGATCCCATGATCGATCCGACACAGGCATTGGTCGCGAAAATGCGATTTCGATTTTCCGGCGTGCACTTCTCGGCGAGCAGTGCTTGTTCGACCGGGTTAAAGGGGCCGCCGCCCTGGCCGCCGGCGCCGGAGCTGCCAACGCCGACGGCGGCAATGCTCTCGGCGATCAAAATAAAAATAAGATGGCTAAAAAAAAGATAAAGAAGATTAGAAATGATCGTCAACACCGCCAGCAGGATCAAGATGTTCTTTCGACCGTAGCGATCGGCCAAGTAGCCCCAAACCGCGGTGAGGAGCGCGCTCGTGGCATAGCCCGTGGAAAAAACCAACCCCACGGTCACTGTCGAAAAACCGAGTTGGGCGAGATAGATGGCGAAAACCACACTGAGATAGGAAAAGGCAAATGCGCGCACCCCTCGCGACGCCATCAGCACGAGCACGTCTCGCTGAAAGTTTTCGCTGATCAGTTTCATCGAGCCAAGGCGGCCTGGTGATATCTTTCCGATTCGAGGTCGAGTTCGGTTTTGATCCCGAGCGCGTGGAGCGCGTCGTTGGCTTCAGTCAAACTGTCGCTGCGCTGGACGGCCTGTGCTGGCCGGGACAGCGTTTCGAAGACCACGCGGGTGGAAACGAAGAAGGTGAGCGCCGTAAGGGGCGTGAGTTTGACGCTTCTCTCCCCGCCGCGGATCTTTTGTTCACCCCAGGCGCCGCTCAGACACCGGAGCGGAATCGCGCTCGCTTCCGTCGATACCGTCTGAACAATTCGTTCGAGCTCCGCGGCGATTTGCGGAGTTAGCGACCAACCGCCAAGCAGTCCGCCGGCAGCGCCGATGCGGCTCAGTGCAAACTCGATTTCACCGACCGTCAATTCACCGTCGCTCCCGTAACCGAATACACCCCACAAAGTGCGACGGCCGCGTTTTTCCAGTTCCGCGAACGCGGCGAGCATAATCGAGTCTGCGAGCGGGCTGCGCAGTCCGGGCTCATGACCTTCTGCAAGGGAATCGCCGCCGACGTCAATGCCCACGAGCAAGTCGGCCTGCAACTCTTGCATCGCTGTTTCGATCCCGTTCACCACGCCTGGGACACCGCCGTTGATGTCGAGCAGCAAAACTTCCCGACCCAGCGTGACCGCCATGCGCGATTCGGCGAAGTAAACGCCCGTCATCGTCTGAGTCTCGGGGTTGGCCATCCAGGCGAACTCGTGGAGGGCGCGAACATTGCGCGTCTCACACAGCTTGCGCGGTCCCGGAATTGGATCGTAAACACTCCGCTCCCAGGATAATCCACCAAGGAAAAATTCAAGCCCGCAGAATTCGAGAAATCTCGCCACTGCGAGAGCGCCGACCACGTCGCCGCCACCGCCCACACCGATCACCAAAGCTCGTGAAGCGGAGCGAATGATGGTTTCGAGGGATTTCATCGATTGCGTTGTTTAGCTGGTTAAGATTTGTAATGAATCTTGTCCTGCATCAAATAACAGATTGCGGCCAAGATTCTTCGCCTGCGGCTCAGAATGACATTCGTGACTGGGACAACGGTTGTGACGGCGTCACTTTGGAATATGCGTATCCTGTCCCGGCACCGGATTGGCAATCGCTTCTTCGAGAGATCTTACGCCATGCCACTCGTTTGCCGGGCGCACGCGGCCGTCGCTCCCGACCTGATCCACACCCCAATAAATTTCCAGCGAATGGTTGTCCGGATCGCGAAATTCCACCGCGATTTGACAGCCGGCGCGGCGCCGGCCCTCGAAATCGATTTTGGCGCCGAATTCTCTTAAGCGGTCGCGCGCCCGTAGGACTTCGGCGAGGCTCGGCACCTCGAACGCGAGATGGTGCAATTCTCGATTGGCATTTTTGCCATCGCCGGCACCGACCAGCGCCAGACAATGGTGATCCGTATTGCAGCGCAAAAAAACCATACCGCCGGGCATCATCTCGTCAGGGTAGACATCGGAGACTTTGAATCCCAACACCTGAGTGTAGAATTCCGTGGATCGTTCGAGATTGCTTACCTGCAGGACGACATGGCCGATTTTACTGATGTGAAAATCCATGCCCCGCGGCGGCGTGAGGCGCTTCAGTTCCTCGACATTGACGGCCATAAAGCCTCGCTTTCCGGTCAGTTGAATGCTCATTTCTATAACACTTCCGCTGCGGCTCTGCACACAGACGATCAGAAAGATTCTCCCTGCGCCCGAAATGATAATCGAGGACGTCGGAAGGGTGCAGATGCGAGGCTTAGAGAGTCGGCTGATCGGGCATCAAGCCGTGGGCGCGCAGAAACTCGATAACGAATGCATCGAATGTCGCGGGATCTTCGATATTACAGGCGTGCCCGGTCTTTGGAAGGATTTTGTGTACGGAGCCTGGAATTAAAGAAGCGGTTTTCTTCCCGCCGGCGAGCGAGTTGTCGTATTCACCATTGATCACCAGGGTCGGAACTTTCATCGTGCCGAGCCGCGGTGTCATGTCGAGGCCTCCACGGGCGCGGAAAATCTGGCCAATCGACTCGCCGGAAAGCCACGGATCACGCTCGACGAACGTATTCAACAAATATTTGCCCAGCTTCGAGTCGGCGAACTCGGGCGCCACCAAATCACGCAGATGCTGGATGTGATATTTTTCGATGCCGATTTTCGTATAGCCATGAATCCGTTCATCGATGGAGCCGCCGGGCCCGCTGCTGCCGCCGACGAGAATGATCGCTTTGAAGATCTCGGGATGATCGAGCCCCAACAGAATGGCCATCCCCGAGCCGACGCTCACGCCACCTAAAATCGCTTCGTTGATGCGTTCGTCACGGCAAACGCCGAGAACGTCGGCCGCCATGTCGTTAAGAGTAAAAGGCGCGGTCGGCTTATCCGAACGGCCGTAACCCCGAATATCAATCGCGATGATCCTGAAGTATGTCGAGAAATGCGCGATTTGATACATCCACAGATTGTGGTCGAACGGATTGGCATGAACCATGACGAAGGGCAGACCTTCGCCGGAAATTTCGTAGTAGATTCTCAGGCCGTTCGCGGTGGAATAGGGCATCGCAAAGTGTTTAAAACGTTCAACCCGTTCAATCGCTTCGCTCCGTTCAAATCGCGTTAGATCCGACGTTTTCTAACGATTTGGACCATTTGAACAGCTTTAACGACTTGAGGTTCAGATTTTAATTGGCCTTTCTCGGCCGCTCCTGCTTGATCTTTTCTTTGACTTCTTCGAGTTTCATGACGTCGGTGTATTTGTGGTGCATGTCGAAGAGATTGACCTTGTGCGATAACGGGCTGCGATCGAAAACACATTCTTCGACAATGCTGACGTGATAGCCGAGAGAATAGGCATCGACGCAGCTGGCACGCACGCAGCCACTGGTGCTTTCGCCGCAGACGATCAAGCTATCGACGCCCAACTGGGTGAGATGCGCAACGAGTGGCGTGCCGAAAAATCCGCTTGCGCGCTCCTTGAAAATCACGACATCGCCGGTTTGTGGTTTGAACTCTTCCTTGATCTCGAATGCTTGCGGGTCGATCTTCACCCTCTGGCGATTGGTCGCGTGCACCGCGCCCGGTTTGGCCTCGGGGCGCGTTTCGGTGGTGGTGTAAAATATTGGAAGTTTAAGCGACCGCGCCAAAGCGAAGAGCTCTTGGGTTGGCTTGATGGCGTTGTGCGCGTAGATGCCGCAGGAGCTTTTATGCGTGTCGATGAGTTCGTGCGGCTCCTTGGCGCCACCTTCGTAAGCGAGGTTGTAAAGGTCGATCGCCAGAAGCGCCGGCCTTTGACCAATGAAAGTCTCGCGCTGATAGGGGGTGTAAGTTTTCAAGATCTCGGGCGTCACGACGTCTTTCCAGCAATGATCTTCAAAATCAAAGCTCATGGGAATCTCCTTATCGAGTTAAATGCGTATTATTTCATCTATCTGCTGCTTACTGGAGTTGTCAAGGAACAGGTGCTGCCTTCGGCCAGGGTAAGATTTTCACTGCCACTAGATTATGTACGAAAACCTCGGTCGTCCTTTGGTATGCGCTTCGCGCTACTCGGGAACTCGGACCGGACCGACGCCCCGAGGCGGCAGCGAGCAGCGCTGCCGTATCGAAGGATACGCCCTTCGCCCCCAACACTGTTTGTGGATTGACACATCACGGTTCGTCGATTAAATGGTTGCGGGCAGATTTCTTGCGATGGTGAAAGGAATTTTATGGCGAAGAATAGGAACACTCGCGAGCTGCACGCGCGGTCATCGATGCTTAGCCGGCGCCAATTTATAAAGCTCGCCGCCACGACGGCCGCGGCTGGAACGGTGTCTTGGTCGCCCGCACGCATCTTCGCAGCGCAGCCTTCGCGCAAGCGCATCGTAATTCACGGCGAGCGGCAGGTCACGAGCCTGGGCTACCACAATCGGCGCGAGACCGAGCATGTATCTATTGTGGATGCCGGACTGGTCGGGCAAAACCCGGTGACGTTGGAGCGTGTGCCGGTGCTTGCGGAGGAGCTGCCGTCGGTGAAGAAGGACACGTGGAAAATCGACATGCAGAAGAAGACGATGATCACGGTTTACAAACTGCGGCCCAATCTCAAATGGCACGACGGCAAGCCCTACACGTCCAAGGATTTCGAATTCGGCTGGCAGATCGCCAAACATCCGGAGTTTCCCATGCCTGATCGGCTGGTGCCGGAATTGATCGGCAAAATCGAAACTCCCGATGACCGCACCATCGTGATTCATTGGAACGATCTCTACAACGAGGCCTATGCGATTCAATACACTCACGTGCGCGCTTTTCCGCGCCACTTGTTGCTCGATGCATTTAGCGCCGGCGATATGAAAGCATTCGCCAATCTGCCGTTCTGGAATAAGAACTTTATTGGTGCCGGCCCGTATCGGGTAGCCGAATGGGATGCCGGTACCCGCATGGAGCTCGAAGCGTTCAAGGATTTTCCTTTGGGGCAGCCAAAGATCGAGCGCATGACTTATAAGACCGTCGAAGATACCAACACTAATCTTGCCGCGGTGTTGGCCGGTGAAGTCGACCTCTGCATGCGCAGCACGGTCTCTTTCGACGGCGCGATGATTTTGCGCGAGCAGTGGGAAAAAGCCGGAAAGGGCAAAGTTCTGATTAGCCCGGCGTCCTGGACTTGGCTGAGCTTGAGCCGTGACAATCCTTTCTTCAGCGATGTGCGGGTGCGGCGGGCGCTGCTCCACGCCGTCGATCGCGAAGCGATGGTGCAAAATATTTTCAAAGGCGAAAAAGTGGTTTCGGACTTGCCGCTTTCACGGGTACGAAAGAGCTACAAGAAAGCTTTAGCGGCTTCGACGGTATATAAGTACGATCCGGAACGGGCGAAAAAATTGCTGGCGGAAGCGGGGTGGAAGCCCGGCGCCGACGGCGTTCTCACCACCGCCAAGGGCGAGCGCATGGAGTTCGAGTTTCGCGTAACCGCCGAGCGGCGCGATCACGAGCAAGCCCAGGCGATCATCGCCGATTACTGGAAGAAAATTGGCGTGCGTACCCACATCAAGAACATGCCGAATCGGCTGCTGAACAGTGCGGACAACCGCAACCGCTGGCCCGGCGCATATATCGGTTCGCACAACGTCACCGTGGAGGAATGGCAAGAGCGGTTTCACAGCAAGAACATCCCGACGGCTGAAAATAAGTATGCGCCCGAAAACGTGTCGGGCTGGAACGATCCGAAGGTGGACGCCATCTTGGACGAGCTGAACTCGATCACTTCGCCCGCGCGCTCGGAACAACTGCAGATCGAGTTTTGCAAGATGTTCAGCGCGGCTTTGCCCCATCTGCCGCTCAACTATTCACCCGAAGTGTTGGTGGTCAAAAAAGGCTTGACCGGCATTACGCCGCGTCAGGAAAGTGGCGGGCAGAACTCGAGCAGTTGGAACACGTATCAGTGGGATAAGGTATAAAGAAAAGCGTTCAAGTTGTTCAAAGTGTTCAAGTGGTTCAAACCATCGGCAGATATTTGAGCGACTGAAATGATTTCCGTGGCAAGTAGCGGGGATCGAAGTCCATAATGCGATCGATTCGGATAATCGCTAAGCTTATCTGCGCAGTTTGCTGCACCTCAAGTCCATCATTCCCGTATGTTTTAAGCGGGAATCCAGGCGAATTCGGATTTGGACCCCCGATTAACGCATTCGCGGGTGACGCAACCACCATGTTTACTCGGAATTAGCCCACATGCTTCTCTACGTGAGCCGGCGGCTCTTTCAGCTGGTGCCGCTGTTGCTGGTGATCTCGGCATTGATATTCGGATTGCTCTATGCGATGCCCGGCGATCCGCTTTACCGCATGCTGCAGGACGTTCCGCATCTTCGGCCGGAAGATTACGAACGATTGCGCAAGCTCTACGGCTTCGATGACCCGGTTTACGTTCAGTATGTGAAATGGCTCTGGCAATTGATTCGACTCAATCCCGGTTACTCACGCGAATATGGCCAGCCGGTATTCGAAATCATCTGGCCGGCGCTCAAAAACACTCTGGTGCTCACGCTTCTCGCGGTGGCGATCGGCAAAACCATCGCCATTCTCCTCGGGATATTTTCCGCCGTGCGGCAGTATTCGACAAGTGACTACCTCATGACCGCCGTGACGTTTATCGCCTATTCCATTCCGGCCTTTTGGCTCGGCCTGATGCTGATCATTGTTTTCTCGGTTAAGCTCGGCTGGTTGCCGACCTCCGGACTTCTTAGCTCCGAGATTACGCCGGGAACCTGGGAAGCAACCATCGACTGGATGAAGCATTTGATCCTGCCCGTCGCCGTCCTTGCGATATCCGAAATTATTCAGGTGCAGCGATTCATGAGGTCGAGCATGCTCGAGGTCTTACGGCAGGATTATCTCATCACTGCACGAGCGAAGGGTCTGAGCGAAACTGTCGTGGTGGGACGCCACGCTCTCAAAAATGCCTTGATCCCGGTGGTCACGATTATCGCGGTGACCATGCCGCGCGTGGTGGGTGGCTCGACGGTGGTCGAAACCGTGTTCGCCTATCCCGGTATGGGGCGGCTGCTTTACACGTCGATTATGGGGAACGATTACGTCGTAGCCATGACCGTGGTGATGATCATCGCTGTCACGGTCGTGGGCTTCAATCTGATCGCCGATATCGTTTATGGCTGGCTCGATCCCAGAATTCGCTATCAGAGCTGAACCAATGGCTGTGCCGGTTGCGCCGGCCGGTTATTGGCGGGTCGTTTGGCAACGCTTCAAGCGCCACCGGATCGCCTACATCGGCGCCTTTTTGTTCGTCTCGCTGCTTGTTCTGGTGATCGCCGGTCCTTACATGGCTTCCTACGAGCTCGATCAGATTTCTTTGTCCGAGCGCATGAATCTGCCGTCGGCGAAACACTGGCTGGGCACCGACGAGTTGGGACGGGATACTTGGGTGCGCATCATGCACGGAGGGCGGGTATCGCTCTCGGTTGGACTGACGGTCGGCATCAGCACGGTGATTCTCGGTGGACTGATCGGCATCCTCGCGGGTTATATCGGCGGCGCGCTGGACAATCTGCTCATGCGATTGGTCGATACGATTTATACGATACCGCGCATTGTGCTGTTGCTAGTGCTCTCCAAACTGGCTGGACCCGGGTTGTTGAATATTGTTCTTATCCTCGTCGCCCTCGAGTGGACGAATGCGGCGCGTCTGGCTCGCAGCGCTGTGTTGTCGTTTCGCGAGCAGGAGTTCGTGCTCGCCGCGCAATGTCTGGGTGCATCGCGATGGCGCGTCATGCTGCGCCATCTATTGCCGAATTCTCTGGCGCCGTTGATTGTCGCCGCCACGTTGGATGCGGGCGCGGCGATTCGTGCCGAAACAACTTTGAGCTTTCTCGGCCTCGGCATTCAACCGCCGACACCCAGCTGGGGAAATTTACTCACCCATGCGGCGACAAATATTTTCCTCGCACCCTTGCAGGTGTTTCTGCCAGGGTTGTTTATTTTCCTTGCGCTAATCAGTTTCAATCTCATTGGCGACGCGCTGCGTGACGCTTTGGATCCGCGCCTTGCCGAACGCAGCAGGTGAGCTGCTTCGTAGAGGGCCGATACGAGATCGGCGCCCCTAAGAGAGTTGCGATCACGCCTGGCCTTTCCGCTAACGATTATTTCGCTGCCGCGAGGCTCTGCAAGAAACCCGACGTTTTTAGATAATCGGCGAACGAATTATCGATGAACTCGGTGGCGCGTGCCTCTTTGGCGCGCGGGAACTCTTTTTCATCGAGATACATCAGCTGGCCCTGAATCGGTTCTGTGCGCAGGGCGAGGTTGGCGTCCCAGTAGGGGGAAAATTGCTCGTAGGTGCCGTCAATGATATTCGCATCGTTGGTGTCGGTGAATTTCGCGATCGCTTTCTTCGCCACGGCGGGGTTCTGCCGCGCCAAGAGGGTCGCCTCCGCAGTTGCTTTCATGAAGGCGTAAAGCAAATTCGGATTGGACTTGATGCTCTTTTCGGTGGTGCCGTACGCGAGATGGAGGCCCGGCACGTTGGTTTGTGCAATATCGATTAATAGACTTAGTCCGGCGTCGCGCGCCTTCAAGGTGTTGGGCGCCGAAAGCGTTCCGGCTGAAGTCTTGCCGTTCATGATGGCGGTCAGAATGGCAGGGATCGTTTGGACGTAGAGAAAGCTTACGTCCTTTTCCGAGATCACGCCGGTTTTTTTGATCGCTTCGCGGGTTGCGATTTCCGTCGATGTGCGCGGGGTGGTCACGGCGATGACTTTGCCTTTGAGTTCGGCGAGTGTGCCGATGCCTTTGGCGCCCCAGAGCTGAAAGACGAAGCGCTGTAACGATCCGCCGATGTATTTCACTGGAACATTCTGCAGCCGCGCATTGACCAGATCCGGTCCCGAAGAAATCACGTCGACTTCGCCGGCCACCAGCGCCTGCAGCGCTACCTGGGAGTTGAGCATTTTCAAACTGGCATCGAGACCATGTTTTTTGAAGAGGCCGGTTTCCTGCGCCACCCAAAGCGGTGTGAAGGCGCCGCTGGCTTGCGTATAGGAGGCGGCGAAGGAAGATTTTTCCGGCTTGCCGCCCAACTCGGCCGCGGCAGCTAAAGAGAGCGAAAGGAAACTCATTGCCACGGCGAGCACAAAGAAGATCGGATCTGGTCCGCGAACTTTATTTCGGTCGGCAGTAAGCATATTCCATCTCCCCAGTGGCGTCTCGATATCAGACCAGCGAAGTCGCCGTCAAACCTACGGCAGGTAGTTTGTTGACGTTGATTGGGCACGGCATGGTGCGCCTCTCCCGCCGGGGTGCGGTTGACAGGTGATCCTTTGTCTCTATAGATTTTTGACGCGTCCGGAACAATCACGCGTATTTGGGAGGTTCGACAATGGCGGAAAACAAAGAAGAGGCTGCGGGGCAGAGCGCGTATCAAAGATTGCTTGAGGACCTGCCTCGCACCGGGCCGGGGACTCGCGCCGGCGAGATGTTGCGACGCTACTGGCACCCGGTGTGCCTGTCGTGCGGCCTGAAAGACATCCCGGTGGCGGTCAGAATGCTCTCCGAAGATCTCGTCTTGTTTCGCGACGGCAAAGGTAACCCAGGATTGCTAGGCATTCGTTGCCCGCACCGTCTCGCTTCCCTGGAATATGGGCAGGTGCGGGAGGACGGGCTCATGTGTTCGTACCACGGATGGAGATTCGATACGCGCGGGCGTTGCATCGATCAACCTCTGGAGCCGCGCGACAGCGCTCTAAAAAACAACATTCGCCATGTTTGGTATCCGGTTAAAGAATGGGGCGGTGTTATCTGGACTTATATGGGGCCGGAAAAAGAGAATCCGCCGCCGCTGCCGAAAATCGACGTGCTCGCGCGCACCGACGGCGAGCTCAAGCTCGTCGACGGCGACGTGCGGAATTACAACTATCTCAACTGGATGGAAAACTTTGCCGACATGGCGCACGCCACGGTGCTGCACGGAATGGTGATTCGTGATCTTCCCGATGAGCTCAAGCCCTACAATGACGACAGCATCAAAAGCTGGACGCCGCTTCCCGTCGAGCATGTGGAAACGACTTACGGGATGAAAACGGTCTCGGTGCTGGATACCGGGGATCCGGAAATCAAATTCGTCAATACCTGGGCCCTCGCAATGCCTATTCACTGGCGCTTCTCAGGTATTCGATCCGGGTTTCCGCCTGATTTTACCGATGAGCGGCAAGAAGGCGGCGGCATGATTCGGATTATCGACGACACACATTTTGAGTTGATTCGCTACAGCCTCATACGCAAAGGCAATTTTACCGGCGGCTGGACTTTCGGCTTGCCCGCGGATTTGAAAGGCGCAACGCAAGAAAAAAACTACGATAAGAGAAAATATAAAGGTTGGGAAGGTGTTCCGGCGCTCGAGGATCTCGTTTTACAAGAATCCCAAGGGTCCATCCCCGACCGAAAGTTAGAGCATTTGGCTTCTTCCGACCGCGGCGTGATCATGTTGCGGCGTCTGTGGCATCAGGCGATGCAAGATGTTGCGGCGGGCAAAGATCCCAAAGGAGTTAGCCGCCAAGAAAACGGCATGCTCGAAGTCGACACGTTTCATGGCCACGTGAAGCTGAGCGAGCTTAAAATCGGTCCGGAGAATATGCCGTCGTCGACCGAAGGCAGAGGTTTGATTCGAGACAAGAGCGGCAACCTGGTTTTTGCGTGAGGGGTTTCTGGGCAGCCACGTCTAGTCGAGCTCTATTTTTTGTAAGCAATCCGATAAATCGCTCCGGCCTCGTCGTCCGAGACTAGCAGTGCGCCATCAGGCATGACGAGCACATCGACGGGTCGACCCCACGCTCGATTTCCCTGCAGCCAACCCTGGGCGAAAGGACGATAGGACACGGCTTTATTGCCCTTGAGTTCAACGACAGTGACGCGATAACCGATTGGCGTGCTGCGGTTCCATGAGCCGTGTTCGGCAATAAAAATTTGATTTCGATATTCCGAGGGGAACATCGAAGCGGTATAGAAACGCATGCCCAACGCTGCGACATGGGGTCCGAGGTTTTGCGCGGGCGGAGTGAACTCACTGCACGGATGCTTTTTGCCGTACTCAGGATCAGAAATGTCACCGCCGTGACAATAGGGATAGCCGAAATGTAGTCCTGGTTTCGGCGCATGATTCAGCTCGTCCGGCGGAATGTTATCTCCCTGCCGATCTCGACCGTTGTCGGTAAACCAAAGCTCTTTGGTTTGCGGATGCCAATCAAACCCGACGGTGTTGCGAATACCGCGGGCGAATACCTCGAGATTGCTGCCGTTGGGTTTCATGCGCATGATCGCGGCATAGCGATCAGGGTCTGGCTCACAAATATTGCACGGCGCACCGACTGGCACGTAAAGGTCTCCCTCCGGCCCGAAAGCAATAAATTTCCAACCATGCTGGCGATCGCGAGGGAAGCGATCATTGATGACGACGGGTTGTGGCGGGTTTTTTAGCCGCTCCTCGATGTTGTCGTAACGGAGCACGCGATTGATCTCCGCCACGTAAAGCGCACCATCTTTAACGGCGACGCCGTTGGGCATGTTGAGGCGCTCAGCAACGACCAATGGTTTCTTGATTTGCGCGCCTTCATCATGGGTCTGAATGGCATATACTTTACCGGCGCTGCGGCTACCGACGAAGAGCGTGCCGTTCGGACTGAGGGTCATAGAGCGCGCGTTGGGAACTTGTGCATAGAGGTTGATCTCAAACCCCGCGGGCAGACTGATTTTGTCGACGGGCAAATTATCAGTCGCAGCAAAGGCGGTTGGCTTTGCGCTAGTAGTGGCAAACACCAACGAGATTGAGAATAGAGCCAGCCAATAATAAATCAGTCTCACTTTTACCTCCCACATCCCCGTGCAGTTGCTTTGCTGGTGCAACCGACGCGCCAGTGCTGCGCAGACCGGCAGTGTACGGCTACAGCAGATATGCGGTGTTCTTCAGCCGCAGTAACAGCCACGCACCCGTGAAATCCCTGACAGCTGTCGGTAAACGTCCACAGGTGAACGGACAAAAAACTTTCCTGCGCATAAGCGACGTCTGACTAATTACGCCGATCCCCCTTGTTAGCGCTTGGCCTTCCTATTGCTGCCACGGTACTGACAATGGGCTCCGTCGATACAGCTTGCGTAGGGGATTCCGGTATAAAGCTCAAAGTGCTCGATTTCTGGCCGCCTCAAGAGTGGAGAGCCGACACGCAAACACTCGCTCCCGAAGATGCACTCGATGCCACAGATGTGAGCGCTTCGATGCCGTTGAACAGTTCCGATGTTCTCGCGCTCACGGTTATTCATAATGCACAAACCTATGCGGCCTCGGTCTCGGTGCCGGAGACGTGGGCTAAAAGATTGGCGCTCGTGATCAGCGGCGCAAGCCCCAGCAAAAGCTTGAGAGAAATTGGCGAGCTAGAAATCGAATCCGAAGTGCCAGTGATGGCAAAGTACGTCTCTCGTAAACTGCTTTCGCTCTAAGGGAGGACCTATGAAATCTTTTAAACCGTTTCTTCTACTCAGTTCTCCGCTCGCTCTAACCGGCT
>Ga0207706_10001032_pt1 | contig 28316 bp, 19 predicted proteins | sample KBSC53metaG_FD_184318 | JGI IMG/M metagenome (GOLD analysis project Ga0207706, IMG submission 184318) | Corn rhizosphere microbial communities from Kellogg Biological Station, Michigan, USA - KBS C5-3 metaG (SPAdes) (version 2) | ecosystem: Host-associated > Plants > Roots > Rhizosphere > Soil ... | reverse complement strand
CGGCGCTTCCAACTCGACCTATGGTCAATCGCTCGTCTACATCGAGGGGCGTTTCGATTCGGGCGGCGTGCTGGTGAAGCCGGCCACCGGCATCACGATCGAGAACCTCGACATCGTCGATGCGGCCGGCGGCGGCAACATCGGCAAGGCGGCCGTGTATGTCAACGGCGCCAAGGACCTGACGCTGCGCCGCGTCAGGATCGCCGGCTTCAAGCAGCACTCGGCCAACGGCATCTTCGGCACGGGCAACAACACCGGAACGCTGCTGCTCGAGAACGTGGAGCTCGACAGCAACGGCGGCGCCGGCGGCCCCGAGCACAACGCCTACATCAACGCCAGCAAGACCGATCCGGCCTTCACGTTCGCGGTGCGCGGCTCGTGGAGCCACGATGCCTTTTACGGCCATGAGCTGAAGTCGCGCGCGCAGCGCACGGTGGTGGAGGGCAGCTACCTGAGCGGCCAGCGCGTCGCGGCCACCACGCAGACCGAGACCTACCTGCTCGACGTGCCCGATGGCGGCATGCTCACCGCGCGCAACAACGTCTTCGTGAAGAACCGCTCGGGCAATCAATCGAACGGCGCCTCGCTGACCTTCGGCGTCGAATCCGCCTCGAGCAGCCGGGCCTGGGGTCTGACGGTGGAGCACAACACCTTCGTCGCGTTCTCGCGCTACTACGACGACGCGAAGCATGAGCTGTTTCCGCTGTTCATCGGCAGCCGCGCGCTCGGCGACAAGCGCATCGAGGCCAACGTCTACGTCGGCTACTGCCCGACGAGCGACGCGATGCGGGGCCAGCGCGGAACCAATGCCGCCATCCTCGGTTTCAACGACATCGACCTGTCGTTCCGGCCGCGCTCGCCGCAATTGAGCGGCAACAGCGCGATCGTCGGCACGCCGTCGTACGCGCATGCCGCGATGGGCGGGCAGCGCCGCACGACCGCGCTGGGCGCGCGCGACTGAGGCCGCCCTCGGGCCGGCTAACGCACGATCTGCCCTTCGCGCCCGAGCATGGTCGCCTCCACGAACGTGGGGCCGAGGTGGCGTCCCTTCGAGAACCGGACGTGGAAGTCGGCCACCTTGAAGTCGCCCAGGCTGTCCAGCGCGCGCAGGTAGGCCTCGCGCGTCGGCTCCCGGCCGGCCCTGCGCAGCGCCTCCACGACCACGCGTGCCGTGAGGTAGCCCTCGAGCGCCTCATGGCTCAGATTGGGCTCCCGCCCTTGCTGCTTCCACATCTCGCGGAAGGCGCTGGCCAGTTGCGATGTCGCGAGCGCGGGATGCGGCACCACCTGCGTCATCGCGACGCCGCGCACGCGATCGCCCAGGCCTTCCAGCAGCTTGGCGGGCGGCGTCACCGACAGCACCCAGGGCTGCGGAAGCCCGGCGCCGACGATGGCCCGGTAGGTGTTCATCACATCCACCACCGTCGCCGGCGGCGAGAACAGCAGCACCGCCTGCGGGGCGGCCTCGGCCAGCTGGCGGCTCATCTGCTTTGGATCCCAGCCGGCGATCGGATGGACGATTTCGGCCACGACACGCACGCCGCGCTCGGCAGCCGCGCGGTGGGCCGCCTCGAGGTTGCCCTTGCCGAACGCGCTGTCCTGGTAGACGACCGCCACCCGGCTCAGGCCGATCGTCGCCAGGTGCTCGAGCATCTTGCCGACTTCATCGGCATAGCCGGCGCGGGTGAAGTACAGGTAGGGGTTGTGGCGGCGTGCGGCGTCGGCGCCCGTCAACGCGCCGACGGTGGGCAGCCGGTACTGCTCGAGCAGCGGCGCAACGGCCGAGGTGATCGCGGTGCCGCCGATGCACACGAGCCCGAAGACCGATCGCTCTTCACCGAACCGCCTGACGTTGGCGACGGCCTTGGCTGTCTCGTATTGATCTTCCAGCCGCAGGAGCTCGATCTGCCGGCCGTGGATGCCGCCGTCGGCGTTCACCTGCCGCAGGTGCGCCTCGAATCCTTCGGTGTAGTTCCTGTAGACGCCGCCCCACACGCTCTCGAATCCGATCGTCTGCCCGAGAACGATCTTGTCGGGGTAGACGCCCGGCTCGGTGGGCGCGGCGCCGGCCGGGAGCAGCCAGCTGCAGGCGAGGGCAACAATGAGGCGGGGGAGGCGAAACATGCAAGGCTCCTTCAGCGTTGAGACACAACCAGCGCCCGCTTTTCTCGGGCTTCTCTCCCTGGAGGACTTGATGCCCACGGTAGCGGCCGCCCATGGCCGCCGATGGCACCAGAGTGGGCAACGCATTGACCGAGCGGATGCGCGCTGCCGGGGCGCCGCTGCCGCGGTGCTTTGTCACGCGGGGGATCGGACATTCGTCCAATGTTCGGCGCGGCCCGGGTATCGGACAGTCTGGGTTCCCGATCAACCTACCGGATACCTCTCATGAAGCAGCTGTCTCATTCCCTCCAGGTTCTTGCCGCCGCCGCGCTCTCCATCGGCCTGCCGGCGCTTGCCGCCGATGCCGCGCCACAACCCAGCGTGGTGATCGTCCACGGCGCGTTCGCCGATGGCTCCGACTGGGCCAAGGTGATCCCGCTGCTGCAGGCCCGCGGCATCCGCGTGACCGCGGTGCAGAACCCGCTCAGCTCGCTGGAAGACGACGTGGCCGCCGCCAAGCGCGCGATCGATGCCGCACCGGGCAAGGTGGTCCTCGTCGGGCATTCGTGGGGCGGCACCGTGATCACGCAGGCCGGCGCGAACGACAAGGTCGCGAGCCTGGTGTACATCGCCGCCTTCGCGCCCGACGTGGGGCAGGCCACCGGCGAGCTCGGCAAGGCCTATCCGCCGGCGCCCGGCCTGGCCCACCTGAGCGCCGATGCCGCCGGGTACTTGCGCCTGACCGACGAGGGCATGAGCCGGCACTTCGCGCAGGACCTGCCGCGCGCGCAGACGGCGGTGATGGCCGCGACCCAGGGCCCGATCTTCGGCAAGGCCTTCGAGCAGCCGGTCACCACCGCGGCATGGAAGAACAAGCCGAGCTGGTACCTCGTGGCCGGCGCCGACCATATGATCCAGCCCGACCTGCAGCGCGACTTCGCGAAGAAGATCGGCGCGCATGTCAGCCAAGTCCAGACCAGCCATGTGCCGCAGCAGGCCGCGCCCGCCAAGGTGGCGGCGATCATCCTCGAGGCCGTGAAGCAATCGCAATGACCCAGACGACATGACGAGCAGCACCCCCGTCCCCGTGTTCGACGCGATCTGCGCGCTCGCCTTCGTCGGCGATCTCAGCATGGGCCAGCCGGTGGATCACTCGGCCCGCACCGCCTGGCTGGCGGTGCGGCTGGCCGAAGCCGGCGGCATGGTCGCGCGCGATTGCGCCGACGCGGCCTGGGCCGCGCTGCTGCGTTGGTCGGGGTGCACCGCCAACGCGCCGGAGTTCGCCGACATGATGGGCGACGATGTCGGTGGGCGGCGGGCGATGCTCGCGCTGACCTCGCCCGCCGAGACGGCGCGCATCGTCGCGAGCGTCGGCCCGATGGCTCGCATCCACTGCGAGGTGGCCGAGAGCATCGCCCGCACGCTCGCGCTGCCCGAAGGCGTGCAGGCCACGCTGCGCCATGTGTTCGAGGCCTTCGATGGCAGCGGCCAGCCGCAGGGGCTGAGCGGTGACCGGGTGCCTCCGGCCGTGTACCTCGTGGCGCTGGCCGGCGACCTCGAGATCCTGTCGCGCACCTATGGCTTGCACGGCGCGTTGCGCTGCATCGCCGCGCGTGCCGGCGCCCGCTACCCGGCGCGGCTGGTCGACATCGCGGTGCTGCATGCCGCCGAGTGGATGGATGCGCTCGACTCCGGCGCGGCCCATGGCGACGCGCTGAAGGCGCTGCTCGGCAACCCCGGGCAGTCGACGGCGCTGGAGCTGGTGGCCGACGTCATCGACCTCAAGCTGCCGTGGATGCTGGGCCTGTCGCGCCGCGTTGCCGGCCAGGCGCAGCGCTGCGGCGCGAGCCTGGGGCTCGACGACGCGGCCCAGCGCCGGCTGTACCGCGCCGGCCTCATCCACGGCATCGGCCGCGCGTCGGTCCCCAACACGGTGCTCGAGTCGGCGCATCCCGCCACCGAGGCCGACCAGGAGCGGCTGCGCCTCGTGCCCTACTGGGCCGAGCGGGCCGGCCGACGCATCGAGGCCTTGCGCGACGAGGCGACGCTGGCCTCCTTTGTGGAGGAGCGGCTGGACGGCAGCGGGTATTTCCGCGGTGTGCGCGCGGAGGCGATTCCGCTCGAGGCCCGGGTGCTGGCCGCCGCGTTCTGCTGTGCCTGGCTGCAGACCGACCGGCCCGGCGCGGCGGCCCTCGACGAGGCCGGTGCGCTGGCGCGGCTGCGCGCCGAAGCCGCCGCGGGCCGGCTCGATGCCGCCGCGGTCGAGGCGCTGCACGGCAGCCCGCCGGCCCCCAGGGACACCGCAGCCGATGGCGGGCTGCTGACGGCGCGCGAGCTGCAGGTGCTGGGCCGCATCGCCCAGGGCGACAGCAACAAGGAGGCGGCCCGCGCGCTGGGCATCAGCCCGAGCACGGTGCGCGCCCACCTGGAGAGCGTGTTCCGCAAGCTCGACTGCTCGACGCGCGCCGCCGCGACGCTGAAAGCCCTGACGCTGGGGCTGCTGAACGCTTAGCGAATAGCGTTAGCAGGCCCTTGGCCCCCACCGCGATCTACACGCAGCGCGCTTCAGCGGCTCACTTGACCGCCATCACCCGCATGCCGAGCAGCTTGCCGTGCGGCTGGTCCAGCACACGCACGGTAGCCTCGCGGGCCGCAAAACCATCGGGCAGCACCACGTGCCCCTTCAAGCTTTGAAACGAATTCATCGTCAGCGCCAGCGGCTCCAGCTCGACGCGGCTCTGCGGCCCGCGCTTGGCCGAGCCGGCCACCACCAGCTGCATCACCGCGTTCAGCGGCTCCGCGGTGGCGCGCTCGCGCGACAGCATCACGTCGTACAGCAGCTTGCCGCCCGCCGCCGAAAAGCGCGCCGCCCGCACCTGCACCGAGCCGCCACGCGGATCGGGCGGCAGCGATGCGATCAGGGCCGAGAGCTCGTCGCGCAGCCGCGCCGTGGTCTCGCGGCTGCCTTCGGCCTGCTGGGCCAGGCGCTTCCTCTCGGCTTCCGCCGCTTCGAGCCGGCGCGTGGTGTCGCCCAGCGACTGTTGCAGCCGCTCACGCTCCGCGGCGGCCTGCTCGTAGGAAGATTTCAGCCGCTGCGACTCTTCGGCCGACAGGCGAGGGGGCAGGTAGCGGTGCTGCACGAACAGCAGGCCGCTGGCGCCGGCGAGCACGCCGGCGGTCAGCAGCACCAGCCAGCGCGGCACGCGCCGGCCCGTGCGCCGGGTACCGTAGGGATTGAATGCGACAGGTCGGAACATAGGGTCGCGAGGGTAGCGGCGCGGGGGCGGGCCGCTGCAACACAATGTTGCGTCGGGCGGGGCTTCAGGCGGCAGCCGGGCGCGCCATCGCTTATGGGTTCCTAACACCCGCTCTGCTACCGTCTTCGCATGAAGCTGCACGCGTCAGATTCCTTCGAGCTGCGGGGGGTGCTCCCGGCCTCAGCGGTGTGGGCCTTCGGCTGGGGCGCGATGCTGGCGCTCGACGGCCGCCTCGATCTCGCCAATATTGCGATGGTGCTGGTGCTCGCGTCGGCGCTCGCGACACTGTGGCTGCCAATCTCGTTGTCGCTGCTGCTGACGGCGCTGTCGGTAGCGGCGTTCAACTGGCTGTTCGTGCCGCCGCGCCACACCTTCGCAGTCGACCTGCGGCAGGACGCGCTGCTGCTTGCCGCGATGCTCGGGGTCAGCTGGATCGTCGCCGGCGTGGTGACGCGCCAGCGCATGCTCGCCAGCCGCGCGAGACACCATGCCCGGCAGGCCGAGCAGCTGCGCTCGCTGACCGAAGCACTGCGCGATGCCGACGATCCGCTGCAGCGCGGAGGCCTGCTGCGCGATGCGCTCGCCGAGGTCCTCGGCCAGGCGCCGAAGCTGCTGCTGTTGCGCGACACGATGCCGTCGAGCGACCAGCCCTCGGCCGTCGTCGTGATCGGCGATCCCGACGATCACGAGCGTTCGGGGCTGTGGCACTGCATGCGCCAGGGCCATGCCTTTGGCCCGGGCACCGGCCGGCATGCCGATCTGCCCGAGTGGTACCTGCCGCTGCGGGGGCGCGGCTCGGCTTTCGGCGCGGCGTTCGTGCGCCTGAATCTTGCGGAGCGGGCCGACGACGCGCTGCGGACACAGGCGCAGGCCCTGTGCGACCAGATGGGCCTGGTGCTGCAGCGAGCGCTGCATGCGCGGGCGGCCAGCGTGGCGCGCGAGCAGGCGCAGGCGCAGGGCGTGCGCAATGCGCTGCTCGCCGCGATCTCGCACGACTACCGCACGCCGCTGGCGACCATCATGGGCGCCGCCTCGTCGCTGGTGGAGCAGGGCGAGCGCCTCAGCGTAGAGCAGCGGCGCCACCGGGCGCAGACCATCGTCGATGAGAGCGTGCAGCTGAGCCGGCTCACCGATAACACCTTGCAGCTGGCGCGGCTGGATGCGCCGGGCGTGCAGCTTCAGCTCGACTGGGAATCGGCCGAGGAGATCGTCGGCGCGGTGCTGCGCCGTGTGCGCTCGCGCGACGTGCAGCACCGGGTGCATGCGCGCCTGGAACCGGGGCTGCCGCTGGTGCGCTGCGATGCGCTGCTGCTGACGCAGATGCTCGAGAACCTTGTCGACAACGCGCTGAAGTACAGCGCCGCGCCCGCACCGGTGGAGATCGTCGTGCGGCGGCAGGCCGGGTGCGTCGTGCTGGCGGTACGCGACCGAGGCTCCGGCGTGGCGGCGGCCTGGCGCGAACGCATCTTCGACGCCTTCCAGCGCGGCGAGCGATGCGGCGCGGGGCTCGACGACCAGGCCCGGCGCGGCGCCGGCGTGGGCCTCGCGGTGTGCCGCGCGGTGGCGCGTGCGCATGGTGGTGAGCTCAAGCTGCGGCCGCGCGCCCACGGCGGCTCGAGCTTCGAATGCTGGCTGCCCGAGCAGGCGCCGCCACCGTGCGCGGACGCCGAGGGCGGTATCGCACAGCCCGCGGAGAGCCGCCCGTGAGCCTGCGTGTGCTGCTGGTCGAGGACGACCGCGAGCTGCGCATGATGCTGCGCGATGCGCTGGCGGTCGAGGGCTACGAGGTCCACACCGCGGCCAGCCTCAGCGAAGGTCTGGCGTTGCTCGGCGGCCTTGCCGCGCGCAGCGGGCGCTCCGCCGACACGGGCACCGATCTCGTGCTGCTCGACCTCGGCCTGCCGGACGGCGACGGCGAGGCGCTGCTCGCGGCCTTGCGCCAGCGCCATGCGATCCCGCTGATCGTGATCTCCGCCCGCGAGGGCGACGGACAGAAGATCCATCTGCTCGACGCCGGCGCCGACGACTACCTGGTCAAGCCGTTCAGCATCGGCGAGCTGCTGGCGCGGATGCGTGTCGCGCTGCGGCACCGCGGCACGGCGGTGGCGCCGGCTGTCACCACCTACCAGCGCGGGCCGCTGAGCATCGACCTCGCGGCGCACGAGGTTCGCCTGCACGGCGCCGCGGTGCACCTGACGCCGACCGAATTCAAGCTGCTCGCGCGCCTGGTGCGCACGGCCGGGCAGGTCGTCACGCATCGCCAGCTGCTGGCCGACGTGTGGGGCCCGGAGTGCACGGAGCAGACGCATTACCTGCGGCTGTACATGGCGCAACTGCGCGCCAAGCTGGAGTCCGACCCGGCCGACCCGCAGCTGCTGCTGACGGAGCCGGGCGTCGGTTATCGGCTGGCCGACTGAGCACGCTTATGCGTTCCTAATGCCCGGCGCGGCACGCTTGCGGCCATCATGACTGCACACACCGCTTCCATGCCCGCTTCGAAACCGGCCGACGGCCTGCAGCGCCACGGCCTCGCGGCGCTGACGCTGGGCGCCATCGGCGTCGTCTACGGCGACATCGGCACCAGCCCGCTGTACACGATCAAGGAGGTCTTTCTTCCGGCGACCGGCGTGCCGTTGACGCCGCACGAGATCGTCGGCGCCTGCTCGACGATCCTGTGGGCGCTGATGCTGGTGGTGACCTTCAAGTACGTCATCCTGATCCTGCGCGCCGACAACCGCGGCGAGGGCGGCGCGCTGGCGCTCACCGCGCTGGCCACGCATGCCGTGCAGCACAAGCCGGCCACGCGCCGCGCGCTGCTGATGCTCGGTCTGTTCGGCGCGACGCTGTTCTACGGCGACGGGGTGATCACGCCGGCCATCTCGGTGCTTGGTGCGATGGAGGGGCTGGAGATCGCGACGCCGCTGCTCAAACCCTACATCGTGCCGGCGTCGCTGGTGGTCCTGGGCGGGCTGTTCGCGGTGCAGCGTTTCGGCACCGCGGCGGTGGGCAAGGCCTTCGGGCCGGTCATCACGCTGTGGTTTGTCACGCTGGCGCTCACCGGCGCCTGGCAGATCGCGCAGGAGCCGGCGATCCTGGCCGCGCTCGACCCGCGGCATGCGTGGCGCTTCTTCACGGAGCGCGGATGGCATCTGTTCGCGGTCACCGGCGCGATCGTGCTCGCGATCACCGGCGCCGAAGCGCTCTACGCCGACATGGGCCATTTCGGCCGCACCCCGATCCGCATCGCGTGGATCGGCTTGGTGCTGCCTTCGCTCGCGATCAACTACCTGGGCCAGGGCGCGTTGCTGATGCGTGATCCCGGTGCGATCGAGAACCCGTTCTTCCGCCTGTTTCCGACCGCCTGGCTGCCGGCGGCCATCGTGCTTGCGACGCTGGCCGCGATCATCGCGTCGCAGGCAGTGATCTCGGGCGCCTATTCGATGACCAAGCAGGCGATCCAGCTCGGCTTCTTGCCGCGCATGGAGTTGCACTACACCTCCGCGCGCGAAGCGGGGCAGGTCTACCTGCCGGCCGTGAACTGGGCCCTCGCGCTCGGCGTGGCCGTGGTCGTGATCGGCTTCGGCGGTACCTCCGCCTTGGCCGGCGCCTACGGCATCGCGGTCACGGTCACGATGCTCATCACGACGGTGCTGACCTATTTCGTGGTCCGCGAAGGGTGGCGCCTGCCGGCGCCGCTGGCCATCGGCGCGACGGTGTTCTTCCTGTGCGTCGACCTGCTGCTCGTGGTCAGCTGCTCGGTCAAGTTCATCGAGGGCGGCTGGTTCACGATCGCCGTGGGCATCTCGCTGTTCGTGCTCATGAGCACCTGGGCGCGCGGCCGCGCGCTGCTGCTGCAGAGCATCCGCACCGAGGGCTTGGGCCTCAAGGAGTTCGTCGCCGGACTCGATACTTCGCTGGTCCACCGTGCCGAGCGCACCGCCGTCTACCTCGTGGCCGACGGCGAGACAGTGCCGCAGGCGCTGCTGCACAACCTCAAGCACAACCAGGTGCTCCACGAGCGCAATGTCGTGGCGACGGTGCTGTTCCGCGACGTACCGTGGGTCGGGATGAGCGAGCGGGTCAGGGTGGAGCAGCTCGGCCGCGGCTTCTGGCGCGTGGTGCTGCACTTCGGGTTCATGCAGTCGCCCGACGTGCCGAAGGCGCTGCAGCTCGTCGATTCGGACGGCCTGAAGATCCCCGCTTTCGAGACGAGCTACTTCCTCAGCCGCGAGACGGTGGTGCCCACGCCGGGCGCCGGCATGGCGCATTGGCGCGAGAAGCTGTTCGCGGCGATGAGCCGCAACGCGGGCAGCGTGGTGGAGTTCTTCCGGTTGCCGGACAACGCGGTCGTCGAGCTGGGGACGCGGGTGCAGATCTGAAAACCGCAGTCTGCGCCCCGCACGCCTTTTGCTCCTAATCCAGCAACCGCGTATCCGACGAAAGGAGACCCCGATGGCCACGAAGTACGGCGTGGACATGCCGCGCACGCTGGAGCGCTCGCCCGACAAGGCGCAGCGCACCTATGCCAAGACTCTGCGCAGCGCCGAGAAGGAATACGGCAGCGGCGAGCGCGCCGGCCGCGCCGCCTATGCCTCCCTGAAGCACAGCTTCGAGAAGGTCGGCGACCACTGGGAGCCCAAGGCCCACAAGGGCCCCTCCGATCCGCAGGCCGCCAAGTCGGGCAAGGCCGCCCGCGCGGGCAAGGCCAAGAGCTTCGGCGGCGTCGACGAGCTCGGCCAGAGCCGCAAGGCGCTGTACGAGCGCGCGAAGGCGATGGATGTGGCCGGCCGTTCGAAGATGAACAAGGAAGAGCTCGCCCGGGCGATCGCGCGCAAGCAGCGCTGACCGGCTGCCGCTGCATGCACGGGGGGTAGACTGCGCGCCGACATGGCGCGCGACACCCTCCCGATGCTGCCCTCCGATGCCGATGGCGTGCTGAAGCTCGCCGCGCAATCGATGTTCGACCTGTTCGCCCGCACCGCGCAGGGGATGATGGTGGTCGACCGCAACCACTGCATCGTGTGGATCAGCGAAGGCTACAAGCGCTTCCTGCCGGCCCTGGGCTTCGGCCGCGAGGAGGACTTCATCGGCAAGCATGTCGAGGAGGTGGTTCCCAACACGATGATGGGTCAGGTGATCGACAGCGGCCAGGCGATCCTGGTCGACCTGCTGACCAACCAGGCCGGCACCTTCCTCGTCAGCCGGCTGCCGCTGCGCGATCCGCGGGGGCAGGTGATCGGCGCGCTCGGCCTGGTGCTGATGGATCACCCCGAGACCACGATGCAGCCGCTGATGACCAAGTTCGGCCGGCTGCAGCGCGAGCTGGAAGACGCGCGCAAGCAGCTCGCCGCGCAGCGCCGTTCCAAGTACACCATCGCCAGCTTCATCGGCGCCAGCCCCGCGGCGCTGGAGGTGAAGCGCCTTGCGCGCCGGGTCGCCGGCACCGACAGCACCGTGCTGCTGCTGGGCGAGACGGGCACCGGCAAGGAGCTGCTGGCGCACGCGATCCATGCAGCCTCGGCGCGGGCCAGCCGGCCCTTCATCGGCGTGAACATCGCGGCCGTGCCCGAGACGCTGCTCGAGGCGGAATTCTTCGGCGTCGCCCCGGGTGCCTATACCGGCGCAGACCGCAAGGCGCGCGAAGGCAAGTTCAAGCTCGCCGATCGCGGCACGCTGTTCCTCGACGAGATCGGCGACATGCCGCTGGCGCTGCAGGCCAAGCTGCTGCGCGTGCTGCAGGAGCAGGAGGTCGAGCCGCTGGGCTCGAACCAGGTGGTCAAGGTCGACGTGCGGGTGATCGCCGCCACCAGCCGCGATCTCGCGGCGATGGTGGCCGACGGGCGCTTCCGCGCCGACCTGTACTACCGGCTCAACGTGTTGCCGATCCGGCTGCCGGCGCTGCGGGAGCGGCTGGGGGACCTGGAGGCGCTGGTCGACGCGCTGAGCGACGACATCGCCCGGCGCAGCGGCATGCCGCACCGCTCGCTCAGCGCCGAGGCGCTGGAACTGCTGGCGCGCCAGCCGTGGCCCGGCAACATCCGCGAACTGCGCAACGTGCTCGAGCAGGCCTGCCTGATGACCGACGACCTGCGCATCACGCCGGCGCACCTGGTGCCGCTGCTGCCGGCCGACACCGCCGTGATGGCGCCGCCAACGGCCCCCGTCGCACCGGCATCGCCCACGGCAGCGGCTCCTGCCGCCGCGGCGCTGCGGCCGCTGCCCGAGCTGGTGGCCGAACTGGAGCGCCACAGCATCCGCGCGGCACTGCAGGCCACCCGGGGAAACCGGGCCGCCGCCGCGAAGCTGCTGCGCATCTCGCGTGCCACGCTGTACGAGAAGCTGGCGCTCTACCCGGAGCTGCGCGACTGACGATCGCGGCGCCGACAGAGCCCCCGCCGAGGCAAGGGCGATGCCGCGGCGGGTGGCGGGGCCGAGGCGCACACTGGCTGCCTGAGTCCATCCCGGGCTCGAAGGAGGCCGTCATGACCGTACCGACGCGTCTTTCCAGCTACATCGACCGTTGCGGAGCCAGCTATGAGCTCTGCGCCCACGAACCGAGCCGCACCAGCGCGGAAACGGCGCACCGCGCCCACGTGCTGCCCCACCAGCTGGCCAAACCGGTGATCCTCGAGGATGAACTGGGCTTCGTGATGGCCGTGGTGCCGGCCGACAAGAGCGTGGCGGTGGAAGAGGTGGCCTACATGCTCGGGCGCAAGGACCTGCGGCTTTCGCACGAGGACCGGATCGCCCGCGTGTTCGATGACTGCGAGCGTGGCGCGGTGCCGCCGGTCGGCATGGCCTGGGGCCTGGAAACGGTGGTCGACGCGGAGCTCGAGTCGAACGACGTCGTGTACCTCGAAGGCGGCGACCACGAACTGCTGCTGCGCATGCCGCACGACGAGTTCCACCGGCTGATGCACGACGCCCATCACGGGCACATCTGCACGGCGGTGATGCACTGAAGCGGCGGCGCTACACCGGCGGCCGGTTCCTCAGCTCCATCGCCGGATCGGCGCGGTAGGGCTGCTCGACCGGCAGCGCCGCGAAGCGCCGCTCGAGGTCTTTCAGCGCCTCGAGCAGGCCGTCGAGCGCGTCGGCCTGCGCCGCGTCCAGCGGTGCCTCTTCGGCGCGCTCGCCGAGCAGCGGCCGGTCGACGAAGCTGGCGGCGATCTGCTCGGTCAGCGGCTCGGTGTGCGGCGTGGCATCGGCTGCGGCCGACAGCGCCGAGACGCGGGCGCGCAGCGCCGACAGCAGCGTGTTGAAGCGCACCCAGCGGTGGTCTTTCCAGGCGCGGGCGATGCCGCCATGCCCGGGCGCGACGAACTTGGCCACCAGCGCCTGGCCGGCGGTGGTGCCGTATTCGGTGGCCAGGCGCAGGATCTCGGCGCCGGTGAGGCGGATGTTGAGCTCGCCTTCGCCGGCCAGGAAGCCGATGCGCACCACGCGGTCGCGCACGCCGGGCATGCGCATCAGCGTGTTGTCGTTCCAATCCTTCGCGGTCTGCACGATGCCGGCGGCAAAGCCGGCCAGCCGGGCCAGCGGCGAACGCGGCGTGCCGTCGGGCAGCTCGCGCTCGTCGCCGAAGCGATCCCAGCTGTCGCCGCGGCCCTGGTTGTGAAAGGTCGGCAGCCAGGTCGCGCGCTTCTGGAAAGGCCCGCGCCGCCCGAGCGAGATGCCGAAGGTCGGCCAGCGCGGGATGAAGGCGTCGAACAGGTGGATCGGAAAGTTGGAGCAGATCCCGCCGTCCGAGAACCAGCAGCGGCGCAGCGTGCGCTGCGCCGCGCCGGGCGGCTCATAGTCGATGGCCCACAGCGGCACCGCCGAAAACAGGAACGGGAAGCTCAGGCTCAGCCGCGCAGCAACGACGACCGGGAGCTGGCCTTGCGGCAGCTCGCGGAACGCGGCGGTGGCATCGGAAGCGGGCGGGTCGCCCTCGAGCCTTGGCGCATAGGGTTGCGAGGCTGCCATCAGGTGGGCGATGACCTCGTCGGGGAAGTACGAGTCGAGGTCTTCCTTGCGAAAGAAGAGCCGGCTCGACAGGCCATCGGCCGGCAGGCGGTAGGGCCGGCCATGCGTCAGGTTGGTGGTGAACATCTGCAGGTCGATCGCATGGCCCGCGCGGCCGTCGGGGCCTTTCAGCCAGGCCGGTGGTTCATCGGCCTGCCACAGGTCCTGGAAGGTCAGCGGCGCCTGGCCGCGGCGGCCGGCGAGGGCCTGGATGCCTTCGTGCAGCCAGTCGGTCAGCGCGGGATGGGCCGGGTCCTTGGAGCAGCCCTTGCAGAGGCCGAAGCCGTTGTCGACCAGGCCGTGCTGCAGGTCATGCAGCAGCGCGAGCACCACGCCCAGCGCCGCCAGCGGCAGCCACAGCGCCAGGCCCAGCAGCGCGCCGTGCCAATGCGGCGTGAAGGCATGGGCCAGCGTGGGCACCAGCAGCGCGGGCACCAGCAGCGGCCCCCAGTACTCGCGAGCCACCAGGCCGAGCAGCGCCGCGCTGCCGCTGCGGTTGAGCAGGCCCAGAAACAGGTTGAACAGCCGGCGCGTGCCGCGCGTGGGATTGAAGAGCGAGAGCAGGCGCGTCATGCCCGAGACGTCTTCGGCCAGTTGCGCGGGTACGAGCCCGAGGCCCTGGAATCCCAGCAGCGATCCCTTGCGGCGCTGGTACTCGGCCGCGGCGGCGAGCGCCGCGGCCATCGCGCCGGCCGAGGTGCCGCCGATGCTCTTGAAGCGGTAGTGGCGCGCCAGTTCCACCAGCGCGGTGGGATAGACCACGCCGCTGGTCACGCCGCCGGTGAGCACCAGGTCACAGTAGCGGTCGGGCGGCGCCTCGTCGACGAAGGGCGGCTTCAACATTCGGCGTGCAGCGCCATGCGCCGCCGGGCCTCCTGGCAGATCGGGCAGTGGTCGGAGAAGATGCCTTCGTGCGAGTCGTCGTGGTCGCTCGCGATCACGCGCAGCGCCTCGCGGCTGGGCATGAAGGCATAGACGGTGCCGCGCGTCGTCGTCCAGCTGTCGAAGCCGGTGAGCACCTTCGAGTCGCCATCGGGCATCGGGATCTCGAAGGTCGACGGCGCCGAGCCGTGGCTGCCGGCCAGCGGGTCCTTGGTGTTGCCGCGGTTGCGCGGGCCCATCGGGTTCTTGTTGCCCCATTCGGCAAGGAGATGCTCGAACTGGTCCTCGATGCTGGCGCAGAAGAACAGCCCGAGCAGGCCGCGCTTCTCCTGGGGGCCGCTCTTCTCGAAGGGCTGGCCATAGGGGATGCCGCGGCGGATCAGCGGCCGGCGCCGGAAGGGCACCACCGGATCGTTGCGCGGGTTCATGCGGCGGATGTGCGCGCCGAACGGGCAGCCGGTACCTTGCGGATCCTGCGAGAAGTCGAAGTCGTTCAGGGCCTTCGGGTCGGCCGGCGGCGGCGGGTGCGAGGGCGACTGTGCGCTGACGACCTGGCCGTCGTCCCAGCGGCCGCACAGCTTGGCCAGCACGTACTGGCGCGACGCGTCGGCCATGCCTTGCGCGCGAAGCTGGTGGACCGCGTGGTTGACGAAGCTGTTGAAGCGGGCCACGTCCTGCTCGATCTTGCGGAAGACGCAGAAGCTGCCGTTCTTGAAGAAACGGGCCACATCCTCCCGGGCGCGGGCGAGCAGCCAGGGGTTGTATTTCTCGTCGTTGGGATAGCCGAGCAGGAATTCGCCCGGCGCGTGGATGTCGCCGGTGTGGTGGATGCCGCCGAGCCGCGGCCGGGTGAGGCCATCTTTGTAGCCGAAGTGCACGCGGCGCTTCGCCGGGTCGGCGTCGAAGTGGCTGCCGTTGAACGGATGCTCCCAGCCCGACAGCGCACGGCCGCTGTCGTCGAGCAGCTGGATCTCGCGCGCCTTGTGCAGCAGCGCCTCGTGGCTCGCCGCGCTGAGGAACAGCAGGATGTGCGCGCCGTGCTGCGCGAAGGGTGCATCCCAGTATTCGGCGTCGCTGTCGCCGGTGTCGCCCAGGCGCTGCGCGGCGCGCACGGCCGCGCCCTGCACGAAGGCCGGTGCCTTGTCGTCGAACACGTCCATGTACTTGCCGGCCAGCTTCAGCACCTCGAGCCCGCGGTAGGTGAACGCGATGTTGACGCCTGGCTTGCGGTCGCGCGCCTCGGCGGTATCGGTGGCTTCGGCGTTGTCGGCGACCGTGATGTGCTCGACCAGCCGGCGCAGCCATAGCTTGGCGGCGGCCGGGTCGCTCACCGTCAGGATGTAGTGGCAGGCGTGCTGGAACCTGAAGCCGGAGACGACGAGCCGCTGGATCTCGGCCTCGCGCAGGTTGATCTTGTCGTGGTCCATCATGGCCTCCTCAGCGCCGGTGCCAGGGGGCGGCGCCCTCGGCGTTGATCTGCGCCACGTTTTCCAGCTCGTAGGCGCTGAAGAAGTAGCCGCCCACCGGTGCCACGTTGTGGCGCCGGATGGTCTGCACGAACTCCTTGGGAAACTGGCTCACCGGCAGCGGCGGCGCATCTTCGATGTGCTCGAAGAGCTTGTCGAACAGCGAGCCGATCTCGAGCGCGAAGTGCTCGATGTAGGAGCCGAAGTTGCCGTCGTAGGTGGTGAACAGCGCGAGCTTGGTGTCGTTCTCGAGGAACACGAACCACGAGAAGTGCACATGGCGCGATTCCTTGAGCTTGCGCTCGATGCGCGGCGCGCCGTACTTGATCACCAGCTTCAGCTTCTCGGCATGCTCCGACACCGGCGCCTTGATCTTCATGATCACGTTCAGCGGCTGCTGCACGAGGCGGCGGTCGCGTGCGTACTCCATCGGGAAGCTCTCGCACTTGAAGCCCCACAGCTTCTTCAGGCCGCTGACCTTGCCGGTGCGCAGATCCTTGGCGCGGCTCAGGTCGGGCAGCCGCAGCACCTGCTGCACGAGGTAGGTGATCAGCGGGATCGCGATGCGCTGGCCCACGCAGTGGTGCGCAAAATCGCCCGGCGTGCCGCCGAAGATCAGCGGGTCCATCTGCGAGTTGCCGTGCGCGCTCTGCATCGTGGCGCTGCCGATCGCCAGCACCACGGTCGAGCCGGCGGGGATCTCGCCTTGACCGGTGGGAATGGCCTCGCGCGTCTCGCGCGGCAGAAAGGCCGCGGGCGGGTGCACGCGCAGCGCCTCCAGCACCATCGCCTGCAGGCGCTCGGTGCTGCCGCTGGGGTCGAAGGCGGTGTTGGTGGCTTCGTCGAGCCGGATCGGGTTGCCGAAGAAATGGTTGACCGCGATGCACACGGCCGCCTGGATGTTGCCGATGATGCCGACCACCGAGCCGGCCGCCACCACCGCGCGCTCGCTGCCCGACAGCGGCCCCCCGAACCGGGCCAGCGTCTGCAGCACCGGCGCAAAGCGCGGGACATCCTTGTCGGCGATGGCGGTCTTGGTCAGGCGCTCCTCGCGCTGGCGCCAGCCGCGTTCGATCTCGGTGCGGAAATCGGCGATCTCGTCGGACACCTCATCGGCTGCGTACTGGTCGATCAGCTCGGCGATGCGGGTGAACAGCGCGCCCATGCCCCTTTGCGCATTGACCGGTGTGGCCGGCTCGGTGACGAAGTGGCGGCCGAGGATCTGGTAGTTGAGCCCGCGGTAGGCCAGCGCGGTGGCCTCGAGCAGCAACGGATGGTCGCTGTAGCCGAAGCCGAACAGGAAGCCGACGAAGCGCGCCGCCGCCTGCTCGGCCAGATCGGCCAGGTCGAACTCCGGGCTCTTCAGCGGCAGCACCGAAGCGGCCTCCCAGGCCGCGCCGATCAGCACCGGCAGGTAGCGCGCCGCCTGCATCAGCGCCTCGCCGATCATCTGGTTCTGCGCCTGGTGCGAATCGGCCGTGCCACTGGGGTCGAGGCCCAGCATGAAGGTGCCGCTGCCGAGCGCGCGGTAGGGCCGGTTGCTGAACTTCGCATGGTCCTTCAGCGCGGCCTCGACCATCTTGCGGCCGGCGAGCAGGTAGACCTGCTGCTGGAAACTGGGCGGCTGGTCTTTGTCGGCGCTGTCGACCTTGTCGCGGCCCTGGAACTCGATGGCCTGGATGTGCCGCGTGTTCAGCGCCTCGTACAGCGCGAGGCGCGTGTCGTCATGGCTGAGCCAGCTGAAGAGCAGCCGGCTGCGCTCGTACGGCGGCAGCGTGGAGTGCGGCAGGATCTGTTCAATGTCGATGGCCATCGGGCCTCCCGCGAAGGGCGTGTCGATCTGGATCCGGCGCCTCGGCCGCGCCGGTGCTTGTCAGGCGGCCGAAGGATAGCCGGCGCATTGCTGCGCCGCTTCCACCAGTTTGTGGACCCTCAGCAGGTCGCGTGTCTGCAGGCCCTCGGTGAACCTCGCCAGCTCGCCCTGCAGCAGCGGGACGGCCTCTCCCGCGCCGCCACGCGCGATCCACAGCTCGGCCAGGCTCATCGCGCTGCGCAGCGCCAGCGAATGCAGGCGCCGCGAGCGCGCCAGCTCCAGCGCGCTCGAGAACCAGCGGGCCGCCTCGGCGCTGCGGTCGCGGCCGTGCAGCGCGCCCGATTGCAGGCTGAGTTCGCCCATCAGGCGGTGGATCTCGGGCTCGTAGTAGCCCTCCTTGACCTTGCTGACCAGCTCGTAGGCGACCTCGAGCAGCGCGAGCCCGTCGTCGGGCCGGTGGGCCAGCGCCAGCCCTTCGGCCTGCATCGCGAGGTAGAAGGCCCGGGTCACCACCGCGCCGGTGGCGGCCCAGGAGCGGTAGGCGCGCCACATCTGCGCGTTGCCGGCCTCGGGGTCGCGCAGCTCGGCGACCAGGCGGCCGTGCATCACCTCGGCATGGGCCAGCCACACCGCGAAGCCGCCGTCCTTGCAGATCTCGATCGCGCGCTCGGCGCAGCGCAGCGCCTCGTCGTACTCGCCGCGGAAGTAGTGCACCGTGGTGCAGAAGCCCCAGGCCTCGCCCATGCTGAAGCGGTGATCCAGCTTCTCGGCCAGCGCCACCACCTGACGCGCGCGGCGCAGCGCCTCGTCCGGGTAGCCGAGCTCCCACTTGCCCCAGGCCGAATAGCACAGGCACATCACCCCCGGGTCCTGCACGGCGCTGGGCCGGTGCGGGATGCGGTCGTACTCGAGCAGGCATTCGTCCATCAGTGCGACGGCCTCATGCACGTGGCCCTGGTGGAAGCGGATGTTCGAGACGGCCCAGGCCGACTGCAGGCGCTGCATCGGGTCGGCCGAAGGGGCGGCGGCCAGCGCGGCCTCGGCGGCAATGGCGTGCGCCTTGTCGAAATCGGCGCGCATGAAGTGGTAGCCCTCGAGGCCGAGGCGCACCTTCATCAGCGCGGTCTCGTCGGCCGTGCGGCGGGCCAGCGTCTCGGCGCGCGAATAGACGCGCTCCACGCGCTCGGCGCCGTAGCCGTCGGTGGCGATCAGGCGGCTGGCCAGCAGCAGCTGCAGCCGCAGCTCGATGCGCTCGCGCTCGATGCTGTCGGCCAGGCCCGGGATCAGCGACAGTGCGCTGCCCAGCTGGGCGATCGCCTCGTGGTGGGCCGAGCGGGCCGCCGCGCGCCGCGCCGCCTGTTCCCAGTAGCGGATGGCATCGAGCGGCAGGTCGGCTTCGGTGTAGTGGTAGGCCAGCAGCTCCGGCTGGGTCTCGGCGAACTCGACGAAGCGGTACTGCACCACGTGCGCGATCGCGCGGTGCAGCCGCTTGCGGTCGCGCTCCCATAGCGACTGGTAGGCCGCGTCGCGCACCAGCGCGTGCTTGAACACATAGCAGGTGTCGACGCCGCGCGGCTTCTCGAGCAGCAGGCCGGCCTGCACCAGCATGTCGAGGCGGGCGCGCAGGCTGTCGGCGTCGAGCGCCGAGGCCTCGTGCGCCAGCACCGACTCGATCAGCGCATAGGAGAACTCACGCCCGATCGTCGCGCCCACCTGCGCGACCTGCTTCGCGGGGGCATGGCGGTCCAGCCGTGCCATCAGCAGGTCGTGGATGGTCGCGGGCACCGAGCGGCGCAACGAGGCCGCGGCACCGTGCGCCGCCGCTTCCGGCGCGCTCTCGAGCGCCATGCGGGTCGACTCCTCGATGAACAGCGGCACGCCGTCGCCATGCGCGGCCAGCTGGCGCACCGTCTCGGGCGGCAGGCCCATGCGGCCCGCGACCGCCGCGACCATCTGGCGCGAGCACTCCGGCGACAGGCCATGCAGCGCCAGCTCCTGCACCGGGAAGGCGGTAGGCCAGGTGTTGCCGCGGTCCGAACGCAGCGTGGCCAGCAGCAGCAGCGGCAGGGCGGCGGCGCGCACCGCCAGCAGGTTGAGGAATTCGCTGGTCGACGGGTCGATCCACTGCACGTCTTCGACCACCAGGCACAGCGCGCTGCTGCGCGCCTCGCGCTCGACCCAGCGCACCAGCACATCGAGGGTCAGCTCGCGCTGCCGCTGCGCCGAGCGCTGCGGCGCGGCTTCACCGGCGGCCGCGGGTACCGAGAGCAGGGCGGCGACCACCGCCTCGGCGCCTTCGAGGCCGAGCGAACCGGCGGGGCTCGCCGCGATCTTCTGGCGCTTGGTGTCGGCACTGTCCTTGTCGTGGATGTCGAGCTGGCGGCGCAGCCAGCCGATCACCGGATGGAAGGCGCTGCTCGCGTGGTGCGGCGTGCAGCGGCATTCGATCGTGCGGTGCCCGCGGTCGAGCAGCCGGCGCTTGAAGTCGCCGGTGAGGCGCGACTTGCCGATGCCGGCCTCGCCATGCACCACCACCGCGCGCAGCGCGCCGCTGCGCGCAGCCGACCAGTGCTCTTCGAGGCTGGCGATCTCGGCATCGCGCCCGATCAAAGGCGTCAGGCGCGAGGTCATCTCGAACGGGTCGGCATCGGCGAAGCGCAGCTCGCGCTTGACGCGATGCGCCTGCAGCGGCTCCTCGAAGCCCTTGAGCGGCGGCAGCGAGGCGAGCGGCTCGAACTCGAAGCTGCGCCGCGTCAGCTGGCGCGTGGCTTCGCTCACGACCACCGTGCCCGGCTCGGCGATCGACTGCAGCCGCGCCGCCAGGTGCACCGGCATGCCCACCGGCTGCCCGGTACGGACGGCTACCTGGCCGGTGTTGATGCCGACGCGCACGTTCACGCCGAGGCGGGCCACCGCTTCGACGATCTGCAGCGCCGCACGCACGCATTGCGCGCTGGCGTTCTCGTCGGCCGTGTGCACGCCGAAGTAGCACATGATCCCGTCGTCGCCCTGCGGCGTGTCGCTGATGCCGCCGTGCCGCTGCACGATGCGCCGGCAGGCATGGTGGTAGTGCGACAGCAGTTCGCTGTACTTCTCCGCGCCGAGCTGGCCGATCAGCCGGGTGGAACTGACCAGGTCGTACGACATGATCGCGACCTGCCGCAGGCTGTCGGTGCCGGCCGGACGCTGCGCGGGCGAGAACGCGGCCACGCCGGGGCCGCCGCAATACAGCGCCAGCAGGTCGCAGAGCCTGCCGCTGCCCTGCGCGCCCAGCATGCGCGTGCGCGCCTGGCGCAGCGCTTCGTCGAATGCGGTGCCGAGCGCGAACTGGCGGTACAACTCGGCGGTGAATTCAACGCTCGCCTCGTCGGCTGCGTCGAGCGGGCGCACCAGCAGGTTGATGCCGGCCTGGGATGCGGCTGCGCTCCAGCCGGCGACGCGTGCCGCCTCGGCGGCGCTCTCGATCACGATCAGCCTCGGCGGCTGGGGCAGGGCGCCGAGCGCCGCGAAATCGAGGCCGGCGTCCTCGGGCTGGCCGATGCAATGCACGATGTCGGCCGAGGCCATGCGCTCGAGCAGCTCGGGTCCCTGCAGGGCGGGAGCCTGCACCGCGAAGGGCCCCGCGCTGCCGATCGCGGCCACGGCCTCCGAGCGGTAGCCGGCCATTGCCGGGTCGACGGGCAGGTCTGGTACCAGCACCTGGCAGGCTTCTTCGATCGGCGGCCAGGCGTGTTCCGGGGGCAGCGTGTCGCCGCCGAGGATCTGGCGCGAGACGCTGAACTGCGCACCGACGAACGACTTGCCGTCGAAGGCGAGCTCCCAGGGGATGTCGGCCATCGTCGCGGCGAGCTGCAGGCGCAGCTCGCGCGGCGGGCTGCTGCGCAGCGCCGCGGCGACGCGAGGCGGGATCAGGCGGCTGAAGATCGCTTCGGAGGCGAAGGCGATGTCGTGCTTCGCGGCGCGCCGCAGCGCGGCCCGGATCTCGCCGAGCAACGCGCTGTCCAGCGATGCGTGCTCGATGACGGCCAGCGCCCGCAGGTCCGACAACGAGATCGCGAGCAAGGCGCCATCCTGCACGATCGCCAGGTGAAGCGGCGTGGCTCTCGTCTGCGCCAAGGTACGCCTGTCCATCGTGCCCTTTGTCCCCGCGTGTTCGACTTTCAATCTACTGCGATTCAGGGGCCGGAGAAAGGCTCGGCCAACCTGCCGCTGATGATGCGCCAATGGTATTCCCCCTTTTGGGGGATATGCCGCGCCTCCCCCAACGGTGGGTCCCCTCTTCCACCCCTCGTGGGGTTTCGGCGCGGGGGGGCGCTCCCTACGATTCCACCCATACCAATGACGATATTTTCGAGAGGGCTAGAGCGTGGACGTACTTGTGATCTCAGACCAGCCGTTGACCGTGCTGGCACTGCGGGCGGTCTTGAGCGGGCACACCCCCGTGCGCGATGTGCTCGACGCGACCTACATGGCCGAGGCGATGACGACGCTGTCGTCGCGCCATGCCGTCGGGCTGATCGTGCTCGACATCGACACGCACGGCGTGCGCGCGGTGAGCACCACCGCGCTGCTGCGCGAGATGTGGCCGCAGATCCCGCTGGCGGTGCTGTCGTCGAGCGAATGCGATTCCACCATCGTGCGCTCGGTGGACCTGGGCGTGAGCGGCTACGTGCTCAAGACCGCCGATACCGAAACCTTGCGTGCGGCCTTTCGCCGCATGCTGGCGGGAGAGGTCTACATGCCCGACTTTTCCCTTGAATCCTGAAGAAGTCAGAGAGGGTCAGCAATGCATTTCGAAGAACGAAACGAAGGTGATTACCGCATTTACGCCGGGGCGCTCGAGGCCTCCGGCGGGGGCTACCTGGCGGCGGTGGTGGTGAGCCGGCTGCGCGGGATGCCGCAGGCGCCGTGCGAGGCTTACCGCGACATCTCGATGTCGGGCGGCCACCGCTGGCAGTCGCCCAACGACGCGCTGGCCTTCGCGGTCACCGAAGCACAGAAGATCATCCGGGGCCAGCCGCAGCGTCTTGCCTGCTGAGACCTCCGGGGGAGGAGGACCTACTTTCCAGTGGACGCCGGTGCCTTCGCACCGGCGTTTTTCATCAGGCCCATCGCGCTGCCGACCAGCGCCGCGACTTCGCTGACGCTGCTGGGCACGATCATGGTGTTGGTCTTCTGCGCCAGCTGCGCGAAGGCATCGACCGCGCGCTCGGCCACCTTCAGCTGCACCGCCTGCTCGCCGCCGGGCTGCTGGATCGCCCCGGCGATCTTGCGGATGGCCTCGGAGGTGGCCTCGGCCACCGCGAGGATGGCCGCCGCCTCGCCCTGGGCCTTGTTGATCTCGGCCTGCTTCTGGCCTTCGGAGCGCGCGATGAACGCTTCGCGCTCGCCGGTGGCGATGTTGATCTGCTCCTGGCGCCGGCCCTCGGAGGCCGCGATCAGCGCGCGCTTCTCGCGCTCGGCGGTGATCTGCGCCTGCATCGAGCGCAGGATCTCCGCCGGCGGCGTCAGATCCTTGATCTCGTAGCGCAGCACCTTCACGCCCCAGTTCAGCGCCGCCTCGTCGAGCGAGTTCACCACCGAGGCGTTGATCGCGTCGCGCTCCTCGAAGGTGCGGTCCAGCTCCATCTTGCCGATGACGCTGCGCAGCGTGGTCTGCGCCAGCTGGGTGATCGCGATCACGTAGTTGCTCGAGCCGTAGCTCGCCCGCATGGCGTCGGTGATCTGGAAGTACAGGATGCCGTCGACCTGCAGCTGGGTGTTGTCGCGCGTGATGCAGACCTGGCTCGGCACGTCGAGCGGGATCTCCTTCAGCGAGTGCTTGTAGGCCACCCGCTCGATGAAGGGCATCACGAAGTTCAGGCCCGGCGTCATCGTGCGGTCGTAGCGGCCCAGCCGCTCCACCACCCAGGCATGCTGCTGCGGCACGATGCGGAAGGTTCGCGCGATGAAGATCAGGACGATGATCGCGAGGACGAGTGCGATTTCCATGCGAAGGCTCCGTCAGGCTTGCGGGGATTGAGGGGCGACGATCAGGCGGTTGCCCTCGACCGCGACGATGAAGTGGTCTCCCGGCGCGGGCGTGTCGGGGCCGCCGTATTGCGCGGTCCATTGGGCGCCGCGGTATTGCACCCGCGCCGAGCGGTCGGGGTTCCAGGCGGACACGAAGACGCGCTCGCCGATGTCGAGGTTGACGTCGCGGTTGGCGTTCGCGGGCGCGGCGCCCGGGGCGCGCCCGCGGCGCAGGTGCCACGCCAGTGTGGCGCCGCCGCCCACCAGCGCCGCGGTGACGACCTGCGCGGTGCCACCCAGGCCGAGGTGCGCGGCGAGCGCGCCGGCCGCGCCGCCCAGGGCCACCATCAGCAGGTAGAACGTGCCGGTCGCCAGCTCCGCCGCCACCAGCATGCCGGCGGCCACCCACCACAGCGTTGGCGTGTTCCAGTCCATGGCCATCCTCCTTCTCGGATTTGGTCAGTGTATCGACCGTGACGACATCCGCTGGCCCTAAACTTCGCGCTTTTCCCCGTCCCCACTCCTTTCAGGACTGCCACGCGATGTTGCGTTTCCACTTTCCCATCGTCATCGTCGACGAGGACTTCCGCTCCGAGAACACCTCGGGCATCGGCATCCGTGCGCTCGCGGAGGCGATCCAGAAAGAGGGCTTCGAGGTGCTGGGCACCACCAGCTACGGCGATCTCTCGTCGTTCGCGCAGCAGCAGAGCCGCGCCAGCGCCTTCATCCTGTCGATCGACGACGAGGAGTTCAGCACCGGCCCCGAGCTCGACCCGGCGGTGCTGAACCTGCGCAAGTTCATCGAGGAGATCCGCTTCCGCAATGCCGAGATCCCGATCTACCTGTACGGGGAGACGCGGACCTCGGAGCACATCCCGAACGACATCCTGCGCGAGCTGCACGGTTTCATCCACATGTTCGAGGACACGCCGGAGTTCGTGGCGCGCCACATCATCCGAGAGGCCAAGAGCTATCTGAGCTCGCTGGCGCCACCGTTCTTCAAGGCGCTGATGGATTACGCCGAAGACGGCTCGTACTCGTGGCATTGCCCGGGGCACTCGGGCGGCGTGGCGTTCCTGAAGAGCCCGATCGGCCAGATGTTCCACCAGTTCTTCGGCGAGAACATGCTGCGCGCCGACGTGTGCAACGCGGTCGAAGAGCTCGGCCAGCTGCTGGACCACACCGGCCCGGTGGCGGCGAGCGAGCGCAATGCGGCGCGCATCTTCAATGCCGACCACTGCTACTTCGTGACCAACGGCACCAGCACCAGCAACAAGATGGTGTGGCACCACAACGTGGCGCCGGGCGACGTGGTGGTGGTGGACCGCAACTGCCACAAGTCCATCCTGCACTCGATCATCATGACCGGGGCGATCCCGGTGTTCCTGACGCCCACCCGCAACAACCACGGCATCATCGGCCCGATCCCGCAAAGCGAGTTCAGCCGCGAGTCGATCCAGAAGAAGATCGCGGCTAACCCGCTGCTCAAGGGCGTGGACCCCAAGAAGGTCAAGCCGCGCATCATGACGCTGACGCAGAGCACCTACGACGGCGTGCTCTACAACACCGAGACGATCAAGGGCATGCTCGACGGCTACGTCGGCACGCTGCACTTCGACGAAGCCTGGCTGCCGCATGCGGCCTTCCACAAGTTCTACGGCGGCTACCACGCGATGGGCAAGTACCGCCCGCGCCCCAAGGAGGCGATGGTCTACGCCACCCAGTCCACGCACAAGTCGCTCGCCGGCCTGAGCCAGGCTTCGCAGGTGCTGGTGCAGGACTCGCAGACGCACAAGCTCGATGCGCACCTGTTCAACGAGGCGTACCTGATGCACACCTCGACGAGCCCGCAGTACAGCATCATCGCCAGCTGCGACGTGGCCGCCTCGATGATGGAACCTCCCGGTGGTACCGCCCTGGTGGAGGAGAGCATCCGCGAGGCGCTGGATTTCCGCCGCGCGATGCGCAAGGTCACCAAGGACTACGGCAAGGACTGGTGGTTCAAGGTCTGGGGCCCGGATCGCCTGGCTTCCGAGGGCATCGGCGAGCCGGGGGACTGGATCCTCAAGGCCAACGACAAGTGGCACGGCTTCGGCAACCTGGCGCCGGGCTTCAACATGCTCGACCCGATCAAGTCGACCATCATCACGCCGGGCATGGACATGAGCGGCAAGTTCGCCAAGACCGGCATCCCGGCGAGCATCGTCACCAAGTACCTGGCCGAGCATGGCGTGGTGGTCGAGAAGACCGGCCTGTATTCGTTCTTCATCATGTTCACCATCGGCATCACCAAGGGCCGCTGGAACACGCTGCTCACGGCGCTGCAGCAGTTCAAGGACGACTACGACAAGAACCAGCCGATGTGGAAGATCCTGCCGGAGTTCTGCGGCGTCTTCGAGATGTACGAGCGCATGGGGCTGCGCGACCTCTGCCAGGCCATCCACGAGACCTACGCCAAGAACGACATCGCGCGCCTGACGACCGAGATGTACCTGAGCGACCTGCAGCCGGCCATGAACCCGAGCGAGGCGTTCTCGCACATCGCGCACCGCAAGACCGAGCGCGTGGGCATCGACGAGCTCGAGGGCCGCATCGCCACCTCGCTGGTCACGCCGTATCCGCCGGGCATTCCGCTGCTGATCCCGGGCGAGCGCTTCAACAAGAAGATCGTCGACTACCTGCGCTTCGCACGCAGCTTCAACCACAAGTTCCCGGGCTTCGACACCGATGTGCACGGGCTGGTGGAAGAGGAGAACGTCGGCCCCGACGGCCGCATGTACTACGTCGATTGCGTGAAGCAATAAATGTCGGCCCCCGGCCGCGGGGTACCGCGGCTCCGCCCCCCGAGGGGGCCAAAGCCCGGCTTGGGACGGCCCGGCGCCGGGCTTTGCGGCGGCTTCGTTGCCGACCGCCGCTCGATTCAGGCGATGTGAGAGATGAAGACGCCGGGCGCGCTGAGCGTCTGGCCTTCTGCATCCTTGCCGCCGGCGGCGGGCGGCAGGCCGTCCGGCGTGCGGCGCACCGCCAGGCCGACCGACACCATGTCGACCACCAGCAGGTGCAGGATGCGCGACAGCATCGAGACGAAGGTCGAGCTGTCTTCACCGTGCTCCACCGCGATGCTCACGCCGGCGCGCTTGCCCAGCGGCGACTGGCCGGCGGTGATCGCGATCACGCCGGCGCCGCGCTCCTGGGCCAGCGTGGCTGCGCGCACCAGCTCGGGCGGCTGGCCGGAGCTGCTGATGAACACCGCGACGTCCTGCGGGCCGAGCAGCTCGGCCGCCATCGCCAGCGTCGACGCGTCGGTATGTGCGACCGAGGGAATGCGGAAGCGGAACAGCTTGTGCTGCGCATCGAGCGCGACGATGGCTGAATTGCCCAGCGCGTAGAACTCGACCCGCTTGGCCTCGCGCAGCAGGCTGATCGCATGGTCGACCGCCTCGACGTTGAGCGTCTCGCGGAACTGCACGATGGCCGACACCGTGTTGTCGAGCACCTTGGCGCAGAGGTCGGCGGTGGCATCCTGCCGCCGCACCTGCGAGCGTTGCACCGGCAGCGTCCCGGTGAGGCCGGCCCCGAGCTTGAGCTTGAAGTCGGCCAGCCCCTGGAAGCCGAGCGAGCGGCAGAAGCGGATCACGGTGGGCTGGCTCACCTCGGCCAGTTGCGCGATGGTGGCGACCGGTTCGTTGAGCACCGCGCGCGGGTTGTCGAGCACGTAGTCGGCCACGCGGCGCTCGGCCGGCGACAGGCTGGTGCGGGCGGCGCGCAGCCGCTCGAGCAGCGGGTTGCCGCCCTCGCGCTCGGGCATGTGCTCATCGAGCAGCGTCGAGACGCCGTAGAACGCCGGGTGCTCGGCCGTGACCACGTAGGTGGGGATGCGCGCCACGTAGGTCGAGAGCCGGCCCTTGGCCTCGAAGCGCTCCCGGAAGCTCGACTGCGCGAAGAAATCGCCCAACCGCGGCACGATGCCGCCGCCAACGTAGATGCCGCCCGTGGCGCCCAGCGTCAGCGCGAGGTCGGAGGCCACGGTGCCCAGCATGCCGCAGAAGCAGCCGACGGTGTCGACGCAGGCGTCGTTCAGGCCATGCAGCGCGCGGCGCACGATCTCGGCCGCCGGCAGCCGAGGCTCGGCGGCGGGTGCGCCCTCGGCCAGCGCCTCGTAGATCAGCTCCAGGCCGGGGCCGGATACCAGCCGCTCGATCGATACACGAGGGTAGGTCTTCCACACGTGCTGCAGCACGCGCAGCTCGCGCTCGTCGCTCGGGCCGAAGCTGGCGTGACCGCCTTCGCTGGCCAGCGTGATCCAGCGGTCGTCGTGCGGGATCAGGCCCGAGACGCCGAGGCCGGTGCCGGGGCCGAGCAGACCGATGACGCCGTTGGCCTGAGGCTCGCCGCCGCCGATCTGGCGCCGCTCGTGCGGGCCCAGGCGCGGCAGCGCCATCGCCAGCGCGGTGAAGTTGTTGACGACCAGCAGCGTGTTGAGCTTCAGCGCCGCCTGTGCCTCGCGGATCGAGAACTGCCAGGCCCGGTTGGTCATCCGGATCTGATCGCCCTCGATCGGGTTGGCGATCGCCATCGCGCCGTGCCGGGGCCGCACACCGGGCAGCCGGGCCAGGTAGGCCTGCACGACCTCGACGAAGCCCGGGTACTCATCGCACGGCAGCACGGTCACATGGTCGAAACGCCCGGGCACCTCTTCGATGCAGAAGCGCGCGAAGGTGGCGCCGATGTCGGCCAGCAGCCGGGGCTCGGGATAAGGGGTCAGGCGGCCGGCAG
>Ga0207706_10001031_pt1 | contig 28325 bp, 24 predicted proteins | sample KBSC53metaG_FD_184318 | JGI IMG/M metagenome (GOLD analysis project Ga0207706, IMG submission 184318) | Corn rhizosphere microbial communities from Kellogg Biological Station, Michigan, USA - KBS C5-3 metaG (SPAdes) (version 2) | ecosystem: Host-associated > Plants > Roots > Rhizosphere > Soil ... | reverse complement strand
AGGCGTCGGGAGCAGATAAGCCGCAACGACGAGCACCGCCGACAGCAGCCCGCCCCACCGGACAACCGGGCGACGCCAACATAATCCGGTCACAGCTAGACAGACGAGGAGACTGACTAGGGCTTGCTTCGCGGCGAAGGTTTGGTATCCGCCGTTGCCAAACGCGAGCCCGACGGCAACAGTCGGCACTAGGGCGCTGACGGCCAGTGCTACGCCGGCTCGTCGTCTACCAGACAAGAAAAGCGCCCCGCCAGCTACGCCGAGGAACACACCAGCTACCGGGCTGGCGAGCGGTGCTAGGACAGACAGGCCGGAACTAACGCGCAGGCGTCCGGACGTGACGGCCAACAGCGCACCGAGCGCTAGGGCGAGGCCGAGGGCAAACGTGGTCCGTGTGACCACCAGATTTCCGGTGAGACAGACCGCCCCGGTGATCGCCCCGGCGACCGGTCGTGGCACCCCAGCGTTCTTCAACAATGCCGCAAAAAGTACAACGGTTGCGACGTACGCCAGCGCAGTCGTAACGGGTACGCCCAGAAGCGCCATCACCGGGGGAGACAAAACGCTGTAGCCGAGCGGGTCGAAACCGCCATACCAGCGCAGATCCAGCAGCTCCGGCCAATGCGACTCGGCCAACTCGGCATGAGCCAGCTGTGCTGAGAAATCCCGGCCCATCGGCGGCGCGAGGATGTAGGCAGCTCCGAACGCGACAGCAATCGCTCCGGCAGCGACAATTCCAGGCGATCGCTGGTACAGCGCAAGCATCCGGAAGCGGATGCCGCGACGCAGACCGGTGATTTCCGTCGCCGTGTCGACGCCGCCAGAATTCGCATTGATGGTTTCGGCGTCTCTCGCGCCTGGTGACCGAATGGTCACCGAACAAGACTTTTGATTGCGATTTCCCCCTCATTGCTGATCGCGCAGTTGCTGCGTAATCAGCTCGGCAACGGGTCCCTCCCGCACCGCATGAACTAGCAGTGGACGTCGTCCAAGGGCTGTCGTCCAGCCGCGATCGCGTGATGGGCGACGCACATTCGCCCCAGTCTGCGACATCCCCCTGAGGACGACCTGAGAAAGCGCCAATAGTCAGGATCACTCACAGTCATCGCTCACCTCTGCCGCCCGGGGAAATATCTCTGCCCGCGCGAACGATGTCTTTACCCCTCGCGGAGGGCCGATGCCCACAGTCGCAGCTGGAATCGGTTCAGAACTGCAGCCCGTGCGGGTACGCGGAGACCTAGACCTGCGACGGAACGAGATCCGGTCGGGCCGCTGGGGGCAGTGGCCCGCGATCGGTGTCGTCGGGTTCGTCGGCTTTGTCGTCCTCGCGCTGCTTCTAGTCTTTGGCACCGTCATTAGTCAGCTCGACCAGCAGCTGCTGGCGGCAGTGATCAGCCTTCGTACGCCGGAACTGACGGTGTTCGCGAGCGCGGTTACTCGGTTGGGATCAACCCCGATGGTGGCGTACCTGGCTCTCGCCGCGGCTGTCGTTTTGTGGCTTCGATCACGCTCGATTGTGCTGCCGATTGCGTTACTTGCTGCGCTGGTAGCGACCGAGAGTCTGGTCACCATCCTCGAGATCGCGCTCGATCGGCCGCAACCACCGGCAGGCTTGGTGGTTGGCGTGCCGCTGTCGGACGATGCTTTTCCTTCTGGTCACAGTTGACGCCATCGCCGGGCCAGCTGCCAGACGCTACTGCCGATCGGAGATCAACGATGTCCCGCCTCTATAACGATCCCGCCCGGTTCGCCGAGGATGCGGCGGAGGGGCTGGTGTCGACCGTCCTCGACGAGGCCATCGCCATCCAGCGCAGACCGGTGGCGCCATGACAATCGGGCTGAGCACTTACGCCTTCTTCTGGCAATGGCACGACACCGCCACCTCGCCGCTGTCGCTGACCGACATGATCGAGAAGACAGCCGTGTGGGACGTCAAGCTGTTCCAGATCTGCGACTACCCCACAATTGAAAGCTACGACGACACCGCGCTCGCCAGGCTGCGGCGTCACGCCGAGTCGTGCGGCGTGACCCTGGAGCTCGGCACCAGAGGCGTCACCCCAAGTCATTTGTCTCACTACTTGCACATCGCGAAGTTGCTTGGCGCCCGGCTCGTGCGCAGCATGATCAACACCGCCGATCACCGACCCACGCGGGAGGAAGCGGTGCGGATGCTTGGGCAGAGCACACCCGCGTACGAGCAGGCCGGCGTGACCCTCGCCTTGGAAACCTACGAGCAGGTGCCGGTACGTGAGTTGGTCGGCATCGTCGACGCCGTCGACTCACCGAACCTCGGCATCTGCCTCGACCCGGCGAACTGTGTCGCGGCGCTCGAGCACCCGCGCGACACGATCGAGCTCACTGCGCCGCGGGTGGCCAACGTCCACGTCAAAGACTTCGCCTTCACCCGGCAGTCCGGCTGGGTCGGGTTCTCCCTCGTCGGCGCACCGCTCGGCAACGGGCTGCTCAACTACGACCACCTGACCCAGACCGTGCAACCCGATCGGCGGGAGATCAGCCAGGTGGTCGAGCATTGGCTGCCCTGGCAAGGGGACAGCCTCACCACCGCCAACACCGAAGACCAGTGGACTCTCCACAATCTTGACTATCTAAGGAGCAAGCAAGGATGACCGACAGCACGAAACCCAACGGCCAACTGACCATCGCCGTGATCGGCGCCGGAGGCAAGATGGGCATGCGCGTGTCGGACAATCTGCAGCGCAGCTCCCACGCTGTGTATTACTGCGAGAACTCGCCGGCTGGGCAGCAGCGCGCTCGCGACGCAGGCCGTGAGGTCACCGACACAACAGCCGCGGTAGCAGATGCCCACGTGGTGATCCTTGCCGTGCCCGACGTCGCGCTCGGCCCGGTCTCGGCCGAAATCGTTCCGCAGCTGAAACCGGGCACGCTATTGCTTACCTTGGACCCGGCCGCCGCCTACGCCAATCTGCTGCACGCGCGGGGTGATGTCGAGTACGCCGTAGCTCACCCGTGCCACCCCTCGGTGTTCCTGCAGCGCAAGACCGAGGCGGAGCTGAATGACACGTTCGGCGGCATCGCCGCTGCACAAGACGTCGTCGCTGCCCTCCAGTCCGGCAACGAGGAGAAGATCACGATCGCCGATGAAGTGATCCGACTCATGTACGCGCCAGTGATCAACGTGCATTGGGTGACGGTCAAGCAGTTGGCCTACCTCGAGCCCACCTTGGTCGAGGTCGTGGCCTGCATGATCGGCGACCTGCTGAATGAGGCGCTCCGCGAGACGGTCGACACGGTCGGCGTCCCGGAGGCAGCGGCTCGCGCCATGCTGTTCGGCCACGTCCAAGTCGCCCTCGCCAACGGACTTCGCGGCGACAACCCGTTCTCCGACGCCTGCCTCATCGCCATGGACTACGGCCGCAGCAAGATCATTAAGGATGACTGGAAGTCGATCTTCAACGACGGCGAGCTCGACCACGTGCTGAAACAGATGCTGCACTTGGACCGGATCCGCCGCTGATTCTTCTTGACGGCGCGGAACCGGCGTCAGCCATCACTTCGCGGTAGTTACTCGCACGTTGCGGTAGCCCTAGCTACCGCAACGTGCCATGAAGCAACGCGAAGTCGCAGTATCCCTCGCGTCAACAGCGGCTACATGTCAAGCGATGACAAGACGTCCTGATGATCGGAAACTGGATAGTGACGCTATGGGAGAGGGGACAAGATGCGACCACTTGAACTCTCGCTGGTGCTCATCAATCTGCTGACGTTAGGCGTATTCGCGGTGCCGCAATTGCATGCGGTGCGCTGGACGGGTTATGTGGTGCTCATCGCGGTGCTGATCGCCATCGTGCAGATCATCGTGGAAGGCCCGCGTTGGCAGATGGTCCCGGCCTACGTGCTGACGGGGCTGTTCTTCCTGGTTTGGCTGTTGCAACGCACCACGCTGGAGGGTAGGCCGGTCAATCGACTGGCCGCCGGTTTGGCTATCGGACTCGCGACTCTGGTGCTGGTGATCTCTGCTGCCCTGCCGATCGTGAGCCCCGTGTCTCGCTTCCGCGTCCAAGCGGGCTGTACGCGATTGGCACATTGACCTATCACTGGGTCGATGCCTCGCGGCGGGAGATCTTCACCGCCGATCGAGGAGATCATCGCGAGCTGATGGTGCAGGTTTGGTATCCCGCGCAAGCAAACCCATCGGCGCCGCGCGCACCCTACGTTCAGGTCGTTGTCAACCCCCAGCGGACTGGTGATCACTGCGCTGACTGAGCACCACGCCGTTCGGGATTCCGCATCGTCCACATTGCCGGCGTGGATTGGTGTCACGGTTCACTAGGCCTCTTCCGAGAAGCCGGGCGGCATAGCTGTGGGGTTCGAGGCCGTCGCGGAAGGCACCGCGGCGAAGGGTGTCGACGGCGTGATCGGGATGCTGGCCGTGGCCGATCAGAACACCGATGGCCCGGTTGATGGTCGAAAGCTCGGATAGCCCGGACACCCCGGAAGCCAGAGGGCTTGGCAGCAAATCGGCATCAAGGATGATTCGCCGATCGGTCCCGACCCGGCTGCGCTGCTGATCATCGGCGTCTGAACTGCCTACGTCGGTGGACCGGGCAGTACAGGTGGGCAGGTGGAGGGCACAGCTGAGGTCGGCCGCGAGGTCGACGAAGGCGCCGGCGGTGGCGGCGTACAGAGTGACCCGGCTTTCAGCGTCGAACCTGGGCCCGAGGATCCTGAGCGGTAGTCGCAGCGAGGTCGTCGCCGTGCGATGAGGTGCGATCCGGGTCAGCGTCACCGGATGTCCGTCCTGGCCAATCATCATCTGGAGACCGACGTAGGAGGGAACGGCGGTTTCGATGGCGGCGGTGAAGGCGGCAAGCGACGTGTCGAGCGCGTCGTCGCCGTCGAGGCTGGTGCCGCTGCTGAATAGGTGAAGGTTAGTAAAGAGAACTGTGGTGAGATCCACAGCGATGCTCCGTAGAAGCGGACCCGTCCGCTGAGTAATTCTGCCTGAATCGGCCCAGTAAAACCCCGGACCGCGGGGATCGCAGCTGTACGGATTGAATCGTCGGTTACGCCGCGTCTGATTTCGACTGTACGCCGCCGCGAGCGTGAGACCTAATGAGTCCGGTGTTCGTGGCGGCGAGCTAGGTGGAAGACCGGGTCGACGATTTGTCGAGCGGTCACAGCGCGTACATGGGTCCTGGAGGCCTGCCTCGACGCCCCATTCGGTCATTGGAAGTTTATGTTGTAAACTAACGACACTGCACATTGCAGTCGGCCTGGGCCGGAGACGCCGTTGTTGAACACGCCGCGCCTCACGAGCGATTAGTTAGCTGCCGCCAGGCATGTACCCCGGATAGTCGCCTCGAATGGGCCCTCTCCTTTGACTTCTCTACTTCTTCAACCATCAGGTGCCGCACCGGCTTCTGGTGCTCCTGCCCGCGGCGCACCAGCGTCCTCGGACGCCACTCTTGGCAGCCGCGCGTCGCGGTCTGGCAAGACCGCGAGTTCGTTTACGGCCCTGACTCGCACTGTGCATGAGATGGGGTTGATGCGCCGCCGCTACGGCTACTACTGGGCCAAGTTGATTGGCGCTGTCATCCTCCTGGCTATTTGGGTGGCAGCCTTCATATGGATTGGCGACTCGTGGTGGCAACTGGCCAGCGCCGCCGTCTTGGGTGTCGCCATGACCCAGATCGCCTTTCTCGGCCACGACGCCGCACATCGGCAGATGTTCAAGTCCGGCCGGTGGAACGACTGGGTCAGCATGATCATCGCGAACCTCCTGGTCGGAATCAGCTACGGCTGGTGGCAAAGCAAGCACACCCGCCACCACGCGAATCCCAACAAGGAGGGCGCCGACCCCGACATCGCCCTACGGGCGATTGCGATGACCCCGGCGATGGCCACCCGGCACCGCAACCGGCTGCTGCGGTGGCTGGTCGCTCACCAGGGTTGGTACTTCTTCCCGCTGCTCTTGCTCGAGGGGCTGTCTCTGCACACCGACGGGCTCAAACGAGTCCTCAGCCGGGGCAAGGTCGAGCGCCGCTGGGTCGAGATCGCCTTCCTGACCGTCCGCCTCGGCGGGTTGGCCGCGTTGGTGCTTGCGGTGCTGCCACCAGGCAAGGCGGTGGCCTTCTTCGCTGTCCAGCTCGCGGTTTTTGGCCTCTACATGGGATCTTCGTTCGCTCCCAACCACATCGGCATGCCACTGGTATCCCCGAGACTCAAACTGGACTTCTTGCGCCGGCAGGTGCTGATGAGCCGCAACATCACCGGCGGACCGGTCATCTCGATCTTCATGGGCGGTCTCAACTACCAGGTCGAACACCACCTGTTCCCCTCTATGGCCCGGCCTCATCTCCGCAAGATCCAATCGTTGGTGGCGACCTACTGTGCCAACGAAGGGGTCCCCTACACCCAAACCAGCCTGTGGAAGTCCTACCGAACCGTCATCGGGTATCTCAACACGGTCGGACTTAAAGGCAAGGACCCGTTCCTCTGCCCGCTCGTCGCCCAACGCCGCGCCATTTGAACCATTCGCCCGCCTGCCGCCCGCGTGGAGTGGATCAGCTATTGACCCGGGCGGTTGCTGCGATTGCGGGGGCCATGAATGCGCTGTCTGAACTTTGGAAGTACTCGATCGTGCGCAGAAGTCCCTCTCGCAGTTGAACTGTGGGCTGCCAGTCGAGGACCTTCTTGGCCAATGTGATGTCTGGTCGACGGCGGACTGGATCGTCGGCGGGCAGCGGCAGTTGCTCGATCGGTGAGCTAGTTCCAGTCAACTCGACAACGAGATCCGCCAACTCCGCGATCGTGAACTCGCCAGGGTTGCCCAAGTTGACAGGGCCTGTGACAGTGTGCGGCGTACCCATCATCCGCACCAGACCCTCAATGAGGTCGTCGACGTAGCAGAACGACCGACTCTGGCTGCCGTCTCCATAAATCGTGAGTGGCTCGCCGAGCAGGGCGGACATCACGAAGTTCGACACCACCCGGCCGTCTCGAGGATGCATTCGCGGGCCGTACGTGTTGAACAGACGGACGACTTTGATGCCGAGCTCATGCTGGCGCCAGTAGTCGAAGAAGAGTGTTTCTGCGGCTCGCTTGCCCTCGTCGTAGCAGGCGCGTACGCCGATCGGGTTGACGTGACCCCAATAGTCCTCTCGTTGCGGGTGGACCTCGGGGTCGCCGTACACCTCCGACGTTGAGGTCAGCAGGATCCGTGCTTTGGTCCGCTTGGCCAGGCCGAGCATGTTGATCGACCCATGGACGGCAGTCTTCGTCGTCTGGACTGGGTCGCGCTGGTAGTGCACGGGGGACGCGGGACAGGCGAGGTGGTAGATCTCATCGACCTCGACGTAAAGCGGAAACGTTACGTCGTGCCGGATCAACTCGAATCGAGGATGCTTGAGCAAGTGCTCAACGTTGGACCTCGTGGAGGAGTAGAAGTTATCGACGCACAGGACTTCGTGGCCGGCTTGCAATAATCGGTCGCAGAGGTGCGATCCGATGAAGCCCGCTCCTCCCGTCACGAGCACCCGTCGACCGTCGAACATCTCAGACCCCCGCTCAGAGTTTCGCCGTCAAGAATCTACCGGAGGCCGACGGCGGGCGCGTCAAACCTCGCGGTCTGACGGGCAAGCCGCATAGACGCACAGTCCCGGGCTCGGCTACAGTCCCTTGCTGGTGGCCCAGATCACAACGAGGCTTAACCTCGCCGCCACTCACTAAGAACCCTCGGGGGCTCTCCACTGGAGAGAGGTTGATCATGCTGTTGTCGTCGCCAGTATCGACTCGTCACGCCGCGCGAATGCCGAGGTGACCGCGATGCAGCCTTCGATTGAGAACGCCGTCGATGCGGTTGTCGCCTGGGTCGATGGGGGAGATCCCAACCACCGCGCCAAGCGCAGACGCTATCTCGCCGATCCAGGCGGCGATGGCGGGCCCGAAAGGGTGGCGAACGTTGAACGGCGCTTTTCGGACAATGACGAAATCCGATTCTGCCTTCGCTCGATCCGCAATTACGCGCCATGGATCCGCACGATCTGGCTCGTGACGGACAACCAGATTCCCGCTGCGATCGATCGCCGCAGGGCCGAGCAAGACAACATCCGCATTGTCGATCATCGCGAGATCTTCCGCGGCCATGAGCAGTTGCTGCCCACCTTCAACTCCTACGCCATCGAAAGCATGCTGTGGCGCATCGAGGGCCTGGCCGATCGATTCTTGTATTTCAACGACGACATGATGTTGGTCAGCCCTGCAGAGCCCACCGACTTCTTTTCGAACGAGGGCAAGGTCAGTCTGCGCGGCCGCTGGCAGAACTGGAAGGACAAGCCTGAGGAGGAGATTAGCTTCTTCGGCACGACCAAGCTGCTGGGCGCCGAGTTGTTGGGTTACACGTCGGAGCATTTCTTTTCGCCTAACCACGCCATCTATCCGATGCTGCGACCGGCGATGGAGGAGCTATTTGAGGAGTTCCAGCCCGCCTTCCTCGCCAATGCCGCGTATCGATTCCGCAGCCGGAAACAGTTCTGGCCGATTTCTGCCCACAATCACCTCTTGCTTTCCACCGACCGGGCACGAGTAGTGAAGTCGGAAGCATCGGCGCATTTCTCCAACCATTACTGCGTGACGGCGAGCCCGGACGTCCTCGAAGCGCGGCTGAAGGAGCTTTCGGACGGCAAGTTGCGTACCGTCTGCATCAATCAACTCGAGACGATTGTCGACAAGGTTCCGGACGCGATGAACTATCTTTCGGAGGCGACCGGGCCGGCCGCGCCGTTCGAAAACCAGCCCCGTGAGACCTACGCTTCGCGCCCGGGAAGGCCACGGTTTGCCCGGCTCGGCTTGACGTTGTCGGGAGCGTTCCGCGATTTGTTTACGAAATCAGGCGATCAACGGGATGCGAAGGCAGCCTCGAGGTCAGCTCGCTAGTTCGAGACGGCTCCGGGACGATTCGTTTCGTGATCGATCCGGGCTGGCTGATGTCGATCAACCGGGCCACTGCTTCGCAGCGTTCGTTCGCACAAGGCCGCGAAAGACGGCTGGATTGGCCGAAACTGTGAAATTCGTGGCCTTGTGCGAAGAAACGCGCTAGACGACTGCCGACCGCTAAGTCTCGTCACAGTGCACGTTCGGGTTCCACATCTCGAAGGTGCCGGCTGGGTTGTTCTTCCAGATCCAGGCATGCAGCGAATAGAACGGCGGCAGACCGTACCTGTTGGGTGCGTCGGTGAGTTGGAACATCTGTCCGAAGAGCATCGGCGGTGCCGGAGTAACCCAGCTACCGACGCCTGGCTGGGGTTGGCTGGATTCCCAGTCGGACTTGATCACGACATACTCCAGTGCGGCGAGGTGTAGCTGCCCATGCCGGTCGGGTGCATAGACCAGTGCTTCTGGATGCGCGGCATCGATCGCAGGGTTCTTCACCAGATCGCCCTTCACGTAGTGCACTCCCATGGCACCCATATGCGGCTCGGCGATGCAGGTGATCCCAGCCGAGTCGGCCAAGATCGAATAGCCGCCCTTCTTGGCGACCGTGAGACTGTGGTATTTCGCGGTGGCTGAGCGAGCCGGGGCTGTCAAGGCTGCAGTTTCGTGTTCCTCGCAGCCGAACGCGGCAACCGCTTGACCCACGAGCAAGACGGCACTAGTGCTCGCAACAGCGAGAGTGCGGAGCAGCTTCATGACCCCTCCTGCACTTCGTAGATCTCTTCAGCGACGAGACCATGCGCCACGCGATGAACCGTCGCCGCTAGGTCGGCGTTGGGAGCCTCGACGAGGCAGAAGATTTTTCCGTGCTTTCCGTCGACCCAGTAGCGCAGATAGCTGACGTCGTAGCCTCCCTGGGTCTGCAGGTCAGCCTGGTGAGCTTTGCCCACGTCATCGAAGGTGACTGCACCGTCGAGGCTGTGGACATCCATGTAGAGCGGCATGGCTCCTCCTTCGGTCGGAAGTTTGAGATCGACCGTAGGAGCGCCTGACTTGCTCTTGATGGGAGCTGATCTCCCATATTGGCGAGACGACTACCTAGATTTCGTGGCCTCGAAATCCGCTACCTATACCGACACGCGGTCCGACTTGGTAAGACCCAGCTTGAGCGCCTCCTCGGCGGCGCCCTTACGCGTGGTGGCGCCGAGTTTGCCGAGAATCGCGGATACGTGGTGCTCGACTGTCCGCACAGAAATGAACAATCTTGCTGAGATCTCCTCGTTGGACTGACCTTGAGAAAGAAGGTCGAGGATCTCCTGCTCGCGTACGGTCAGCCCTCGCGGATGCGCCTTGGTTGCCGTACGTGCACCTGCCGGAATGGATCGGATGCCCAGGTCTCGCATAGTCCGCCGTACCAGGCGAGCCGCTGCCTCGGCACCAAGATCAGATAGCCGTACTAGCGACTCTCGAAGCATGGTCTCGTCCTTGGTGTCGAGGAGAGCCAGAGCGGCTTCATAGCGATAACCCAGGCGATCCCAGAGTTCGGCGGCAGCTGCACCATTTCCGGCGATTTGTGAAGCGAATGGCTCAAGATCAATTGGCTCCGCCACTCCGGTGAGGCGTCGCCTCCACAGGGCTATCCAGCCCCTGGAGAGAACAAATACGCCGGCCGAGCCGGCGCGAACTCGATCCAGCTCGGCTCGTGCGGCATCGAGACGGCCTTCGAGCCAGTACGCCTCGACCCGCGCTATGCCCACGAAGCTCAGCCATTCTGGCTCGTCGAGACCGACGACTAAGTGCATCGCCTCGTCCAGATACGCCCAATATCCGTCTTGGCCTCGACGCGCCAGCACTTTCGCCTGATAGCACAGCGGCTGAATCCGGTTTGCGGGGGAGACCGACAGCTCCTCGAGCATTGAGTGAGTCATGGAGACGCACTCGTCCCAGCGGCCAAGCTTCTCAAACACGCCAGCGCGCTCGGCAAGCAAGCAGTTGGCGAAGGTGCCGATGTCGTGTACGTCGCAGTAGGCCATGGCCTGGTTGTAGATCTGCTCACCCTCTTCGTCGCGGAGATCGCCGCAATACCGCCAGTACGTATCCGCAAAGACACCTCCGACTTGATACTCATGGCCGCCGGACAGGGCGGTCTCCAGGGCTGCCTGCATCGGGATCGTCCAGTCATCACCCCTGGCATGCACCACATGAGCCTCAATGCTGAGCGAATCGCTGATCACGTCGTCAAGACCGAGCTGCTCTGCCATCTCGCGAGCCTGCCGAGTGAGAGCAAGGCCTTCCTCATACCGGCCTCTGCCCAGGTGGCGATGCGCGAGGGTGTTGTATGCCTTTGCCAGCTGAGGGCTGGTGCCGAGCGGCTTGGCCAGTTTCGGTAGCGCGTCGGCGGCCTGCCCGGAGTCGGCTCCGCGGCACAGCCACCACAGATTTCCGGCAAGCCTGAGCAGCGAATCAGACTCCCGTTTGGAGTCGCCCAACTCGTGCCACAGCGCCACCGCGGCTGAGCAGGTTTCCAGCAAGTCCACCTGCCGATCAACGAAGTCAAGTTGCTCAGCCAAACTGTCCAGTAATTCAGCCCGAGTACGGATATCGGTCTCTGGCACAAAACGCAGGGCACGCTCGTACTGAGCCGCAGCCTCCCGCCGGGCTCCCAGTGCGGCAGCGCGGCGGCCAGCCTTCGGCGCATACGTCATCACCAGCTCGGCATTCCTGGCGCCCTCCGCATGAAAGGCCAAGCGTGCATCGTCATCGCTGCCGGAGGACAGTAGCGCGTTCATGATCTTTGTGTGAATTGCTGCTTTTCGGTACGGGGGAACGGCCACCTCGATCGCGACTCGTGTTATCTCATGGCGGAATCGAAGATCATCTCCGTCCTTGATCAACAGGCCGTGGTTGATCAACTCATCCACAACGGCGGGATTGTCGATCAACGACCCCAGCAGCCCGGCCTGCACCCGGGAACCGATCAGGGCACACGTGTCGAGTGCATCTCGTGCGGGCGTACTCAACGTCCTGGTACGGCTGAGAACAGCATCACGAATGGACACCGGCAGGGCCTCGCTGCCAGTTTGCAGTACCTCAGTGACGAAGAAGGGATTGCCTTCGGTCAGCCGGTGGAGTTCGGTCGCGTCGATGTCTGTGCCCTGCGCCAATGATGCGACGCCGGCTGTCGAGAGGGTCGGCAGGCTGAGCCGGCGGGTCGCTCGTTGGCTTGCCAACGCTCCAAGCGTGAGCCGCAACGGATGGTTGGCCATCAGGGCGTCGTCGCGGTACGTGACCAGGAGAAGCACCCGTAGATGCTGGACCCGTCTGCCGAGATAACTCAGCAGATCCAGCGTCGCCTCATCAGCCCAGTGCACGTCTTCAATCGCGATGACCGCAAGGGCCTTCAGGTCGGTGAGTTGCCGTAGCAGTGCGCCATAGAGCTGATCGCGTTTCGCCTCAGCACGGCAGAGCCGGAGTAGCTCGCCATCCATCTGGATAGCGATGTCAAGCAGCGGACCGAGCGCGGCTGGTGTAAACAACCCATCACAGCCCGCCCAGAGCCAGCGAGCCTCGTCAAAATCCTGAGCAAACTCCTCCAGGAGCACGGATTTACCTACACCGGCCTCGCCCGAAACGAGCACCAGTCGGCCCTGCCCCTGGCTAGCCTCGTGCGCGTACTCGCGCAACGCGGCCAGCTGGCTTTCCCGCTCGATCAGCCGCATCCATTGATTGTGCGCCGCATCGACGTATATGACCATCCCGTTGATCAGCTGAGCGAAAGGCTGGACTCACCTACGCTGTCCGAGTGCAGGTCCTGATTGTCGATGGTGCGAACGTCATGGGTAGTCGCCCCGACGGCTGGTGGCGTGATCGCGCGGCGGCAGCGCGCCGGCTGCAGGAGCAACTGTTGGCAGCTGCACTGCCTTATGACGAGATCGTCCTGATTCTGGAAGGCAAGGCTAAGCAGGGCGTACTGGCCGGGCAGGACGGGCGCCTGCGGACCGTCCACGCCCCGGGGTCGGGGGATGACGCGATCGTCGAAGCCGTCATCGCGGAGATCGAGATGGGTGACGGACGTGGGGTCACCGTCGCAACTGCGGACCGGGTGCTAAGGGACCGCGTCAAGGCGGCGGGCGCGAGAAGTGTGAGTCCCTCTTCGCTTCTCGATCAACTGTGACTCACGCAGCCGATCGCAAAGGCGCGGCGCCGGCCGATCATGCTGCCGACCTTGCCGCCGGTGATCATCAAGGTCGCCATGACGAGCGTGTACAGCGTGATCGCCGTTTGGATCCCGGTCACCGTTGTGCCCACGTCCTTCGCCACCTGAGCGATCGAGACGTTCATCACCGAGCTGTCCAGAGTCATCAGGAACTGCCCAGACGCCAGCGTCAAGAGAACGATCGCTGAACCGCTGCTGATCGCGATCTTGGACGACTCCGCTGTCGACATCGTGTGGGTAACCTCTCGCCTGGCCTGGGACAACGCCGATCATCGCAGAACGGCCAACGTACGCCGTAGCATTCCGGCGATGATGGCGTACCCAACGCAGAGAAGGTAATCAGGTGCAGCAGAGCGAGCGAGCCAAGTTTGCAGTGGGGGAGGTCGGTGCGGTCGCAGCTGGCCTCGCTGTCCTCTTGCTGATCATGGTCAACAAGTACGGCCCGCACCGCGACGAGCTGTATTTCGTTTCGGCCGGCCAGCGCCTGGCCTGGGGCTATCCGGATCAGCCGTCGTTTACGCCACTGATCGCCCGGCTCGCTACGGAGCTGGCGCCGCACAGTCTGCTCGTGCTCAGGCTGCCCAGCCTGATTGCGATGATCTTGCTTGTGGTCTGCGCCGCTGCCTTTGCGCGCTTACTAGGCGGCGGTCGGGGCGCGCAGCTACTGACCGCCAGCACGATCGCCGCATCGGTGATCACCGTGACATTGGCCCATCGGCTCAGTACCGCCAGCTTCGACACGCTGGTGTGGACTGCTGTTCTTCTGGTGGTCGGGCACGCGCTGCGCGACGACCGACCACCACTCTGGCTGCTTGCTGGTCTATTGGCCGGCATCGGTTTGAACAACAAGACCGCTGTTGTGCTGCTGCTCTTCGCGATACTCGTCGGCGTCTTGCTGGTGCGGGATACTCGCTGGCAGCTGCGCACCGCGTACCCCTGGATCGGTGGACTGATCGCTCTGCTGTTGTGGCTGCCGAACCTGATCTGGCAGTTCCAGAACGGTTGGCCGGCGCTGGCTCTCGGTGTCGACATTGCTGATGAGTTTGGCGGCCTCGCCGGTCGGCTGGGGCTGCTTGGTCAGGCCCTCGCCATGTTCTCCCCGGTGATCGCCGTCGTCTGGCTGTACGGGCTCGTCCAGCTGTTTCGCGACTCGACGTGGGCAAAATTGCGCCCGATCGGCCTTGCCTTCTTGGTGTCGACTGCTGTCTTTGTCCTTGCGGCCGGGAAGGGTTACTACCTGGCGGGAGCAATCGTCCCGCTGGTCGCTGCCGGCTGCACAGCCTTGGCCGCGCGCTGGTCTCATCGCCGGCTTATCGTGGCCGGTGTCGTACTCGCCCTATCAGCAGCCATCGCATGGCCCGCGTTCGTGCCGATTCTGCCGGCCCGCACGTACGCGGCATCGTTCTACCCAGCCATGGATTCTGATCAATTGGAGACGATCGGCTGGCCAGAGTACGTCGCCAAGGTAGCCGCCACGCTTGACTCGCTGCCCACCGATCAGCGGGCACACGCAGTGGTCTTCACCCGGAACTACGGGGAGGCCGGCGCTCTCGAGTGGTACGGCTTTCCGAGTCCGGTGTTCAGCGGGCACAACGCTTTTGCCGCGTGGGGACCACCACCTGAAGGCGCAGGACCGGTGATCGTTGTCGGCTTCGATGATCCGGCCACCAACTTCACTCATTGCCAGGCCGCCGCAGTGATCGACAACAACGCGGACGCTGACAACGAAGAGAGCGACCGGAAGATCTGGGTCTGCGACGGCCCGCAAGGAAGCTGGACGCAGCAATGGCCTCGCCTCGCGCATCTTGACGCCTGACTTCTCGTGCACGAAGCCGATAACCTTCGGGAATGGCGACCGTGAGCCTGCCCGGCGGGCCAACCGTGAATTATCGGGAGTGGGGCCGGCCGGACGGTGCGGTCGTCCTGCTTTTGCACGGTCTCACCGTGTCTGGCCGGAGCTGGCAAAACGTCGCGCCGGTGCTCGGCGAAAACTTCAGGGTGGTGGCACCTGACGCGCGCGGACACGGCGGCAGCCAGTGGATGCGCGACTATTCCTTCGAGCTGATGCGTGATGACGTCGTGAAGTTCATGGAGCAGCTTGGCATTCTCGCGGCCATCGTCATGGGGCATTCGATGGGTGCACTCACCGCATACGAGCTGGCGGCCACCCGCCCCGAGCTCATTCGGCTCCTCGTGCTGGAGGAAATGCCGCCGCCCGATCCGGCCAATCCGCCGCAGCCGATTCCGCAACGACGGGACCCGAGCGCTAGCTATGACTGGCGGGCGGTGATCGCGGTGAATCGCTGGCGTAACGCACCACCACCGGACTGGTGGGAACTCGCATCCAAAATCCAAGCCAACACGTTGGTGCTCGGTGCCGCCGACAGCCATCTTCGGCAGAGCCGAGTGGAGGAGCTGAGTCACCGCATCCCCAACGCCACGTTTGCGACGATGAACTGCACCCATGATGGCCACGAAGAGCGACCGAGTGAGTTCCTCATCCCGGTGCAGCCCTTCATCTCCTGGTTCGCCAAGCACTAGGCGCTCGCCGCGACACACTGACTTGTCAGCATCTGTGGTTGCTATAACAGCCACCGACATCGACAAGTCGGACGTGAATTAGTCGCAACGGTCCCACCTATCCTTGGTGCCATGTCGGTCACCGCTGCGGCACCCTCGGGACGCAAGACGCGAGACGGGCTAGCGCGCGCGCTACGACGCAACGGGATTCCGCGGGACCCTGATCTCAACGAGCCACTGCCGAAGAGGCTGCTGAAGAGCAAGCTCTTCTGGCTCACCGTCGTGATGATCTTGGTATACGTCACCATGCTGGTCTTGCTCTACCAGAAGGTCGTGCCTGATCGCGAGGTGCCCGGCGGCACCCTTCCTGGAGTGGGCACTGAGGCAATCCCAATTGCGTTGAAGTACGCCGCAGTCACGGCGATCCCGCTGTCCCTGCTGTTCTTGTGGGCCGACCGATTCCGGCCGCAACGCTTCTGGGTCTGGCTGATGACCTTCGGCTGGGGCGCGTGCGTCGCGACCTACGTCTCGGCAGTGATCAACAGCTGGGCAGCCAGCCATCTCAGCATCATTGGCGACGGTGACCCCGCGACGGCGGCCCGCGCCGCCATCTACGTCGCGCCATTCGTGGAAGAAGCGTCCAAGGCGACGGTCTTGTTTTGGCTGGCGATCTTGATGCGCTACCAGTGGGTCAGCCGACTCAGCGGGATCGTCCTGGCCGGCCTGTCCGGAGCGGCCTTCGCGTTCACCGAGAACGTCTTGTACTACGGCCGTGTCTACCGATACGCCGCGCGCACCTTCGGTGAGGTGCCGCCACTGGAGGCATTGCAAAACCTCTTCGTGTTACGCGGCCTGGTCACGTTCTTCGGTCACCCGCTCTTCACGGCGATGACCGGCGTCGGGCTGGCCATCGCGCTGCGCTCCAAGAGCAAGATCGTTCGGGTTGTGGCACCGCTCGCCGGCTACTGCGCCGCAGTCTTCTTGCATATGGCGTTCAACACGGCGGCGAGTCTGATGCAGGGCAGCAACCTGCTCTTCATCTACCTCGCGGTAGCGCTGCCCCTCGTAGTCGGCATGATCATCTTCATTGTTCGCCAGCTGTTCCGCGAGGGCAGGTTGATCCGGGAACGCCTTACCGATTACGTCCGGCTCGGCTGGCTGCCAGAGAGCGATCCCAAGGCATTGTCGCGGCTGCGGACTCGCCTTCGGGCGCTGTGGCATGCACTCTTCAGGGGTCCCGACACATTCCTCGCCACCATCCGTTTGCAGCGCGCGGTTACCGAGCTGGCCTATCTGCGGGATGCCCTGACCCGAGGGCTGATTGACGACACTGGTCAGCTACGGGAGAAGGAGCTGCTGGCCAAGATCCGAGCGATCCGCCCAGAAGCGATTGTCCTGCCCGAGGGGCGTGCCGCATATCCGTCTCTCCGCAGGCGCCGGGCCGGCTCCCTTGCCGCGTACGCACCGCCCAGCTATCCCGGTCCCGCTGGGCTAGGTGGCAACTACCCGGCCCCAGTGGCATTCCCGGCCCCGGTCCTCTCGCCGCCGTCCGGGCTGGCCGCCGGCACTGCGGTCACCATGCCAGGGGCAGCAACCATGCCGGGCGCGGCCGCCATGCCGTTGGGGCAGACTGCTACCCAGTACTCGGAGGTCGACCCCAGCTGGAAACCGCCCGAAGAATAGGGAGCCGCAGATGACCGGCAGGCAGCTCACGCCGCTGGAGTCTGCCCTCACCACGCTGCACGGTGCTGTCGCAGCGGTCAGCTTGCCACTGCCTCTACCTGGTGCCGAAGAACAGCGCAAGGTCCTGTGGGAAGTCACCCGGCAGCTCGATGACTACATCATGCCCCGGCTGGCGACGATCGATGCGCCGCTGTTGGCTGTTGTCGGCGGCTCAACTGGAGCCGGCAAGTCGACGCTGGTGAACTCCCTTGTCGGCCGGCGCGTCAGCGCTGTCGGTGTGATCAGGCCCACGACTCGAGCGCCGGTGTTAGTCCATCACAGCAGCGACGCCCGATGGTTCACCGATGATCGAATCCTTCCCGGGCTGGCTCGCTCTACGGGTGCAGTGACGGATTCGCGTTCCCTGCAGCTCGTTGTCGAAGACTCGATTCCGCCCGGTCTGGCATTGCTTGATGCGCCCGACATCGATTCCGTGGTGGTGGAAAACCGGCAGCTTGCTACCCAACTGTTGTCAGCCGCGGATCTCTGGCTCTTCGTCACCTCAGCGGCGCGCTACGCCGACGCGGTGCCATGGGGATTTCTGCGTGCTGCAGCGGACCGAAGTGCTGCCGTCGCGGTTGTACTGGATCGGGTGCCGCCGCGCGCCATGACCGAGGTACCGCCGCATCTCGGCCAACTGATGAGCGAGCGCGGTCTTGGCGACTCGCCGCTGTTTGCCGTACCCGAGACGACGGTCGATTCCGACGGTCTGCTGCCAGCGAGCGCCATCCAGCCGATCAGGGGCTGGCTGGCGGCTCTGGCAGCCGATCAGGCCAGCCGCGCCAAGGTCGTACATCAGACTCTTGATGGCGCAATCGCTGCATTGGTCGTGAAGGCGCCAGCACTTGCGCGGTCAGTCGATGAGCAGGTCGAGATGATCGAGCAACTGCGTGCCGACGCGGACCACTCCTACGCCGAGGCGGTGCGTACGGTGCAGGTCCAGACGGCCGACGGGACGCTGCTGCGGGGGGAGGTGCTGGCGCGGTGGCATGAGTTTGTTGGCACGGGTGAGTTCTTCCGAGCGCTCGAGCAGAAGGTGAGTTGGCTGCGAGATCGGTTGATGGCCGCCCTGAAGGGCGAGCCGCCCGGTGCCGGGAACCTGAAAGTTGCGGTCGAATCGGGCCTGGAATCTCTGCTGCGCGAAGAATCGGCGGCTGCGGCCGAACGCGCGGAGGCGTCCTGGCAGGCGAACTCCGCCGGCCGTGCATTGATCGAATCGGCGGAAATCGATCTGTCGCGACCTTCGGTTGACTTCGACAAACGGGCGGCCCGCGCCATCCGGGATTGGCAAGGCGCCGTCCTCGACCTGGTCGCTGACGAGGGCATGAGCAAGCGTTCCAGAGCGAGGTTCTACGCCCTTGGGATCAACGGATTGGGCGTCGCCTTGATGATCGTCGTCTTCGCGCACACCGGAGGCTTGGTCGGAGCCGAGATCGGAGTGGCTGGAGGCACCGCGGTGCTTGCCCAACGGATCTTGGAGGCGGTCTTCGGTGATCAGGCCATTCGTCGGCTCGCCAAGACGGCGAAAGATGATCTTGATGGGCGGGTTCAGGCTCTGCTGTCGGCAGAGTTGCTTCGCTACCACAAGGTCCTGGATGCCCTCGGGATCGATCCCGATCAGGCCGAAGGCTTGCGCGATGCCGCGGCTGCCGTCGAGCTAGCGCGCGAGGGTGGACTGCCGGTGAGCGAGACCGAGCAGGCTGGGTTACCGGCTGGTGAGCAGCGGCTGGCAATCGATGCACCGACTGTGACTCAAATCCCGTCGGTGGAGGCAGCTGATGACAGTGACATCGTCGATGCCGAACTCATCGAGCAACCGCGAGAGGAGCTGCGGTAGTGGCCGGCCGGGGTCTCGGGTTGCTCAACCGCAAGGACGTCAGCGCACATCTTGTTGATCATCTCCGGGCGCTGAGCGAGGCGGTCGAGCTGTGCGAGGGCCGGGTAGATCCGGCAGCGCTGGCCGAGGCAAAGCGAGTTGTCGATCAAGCTGATCGGCGCCTTGCCATGTCCGGCAGCGCCACGGTCGTGGCCCTCGCCGGCGCCACCGGGTCAGGCAAATCCTCCACTTTCAACGCCCTGTCCGGAACGTCGCTGGCGACAGTGGGCGTACGGCGGCCGACAACGGCACATGCCATGGCGACCAGCTGGGGTGAGGAGTCGGCCGAAGATCTGCTGGACTGGCTCCAGATCCCACGCAGGCATGCGCTGGCGACCGATCCTGAGATGGATGCGGCCCTGGACGGCCTGGTGCTGCTCGATCTTCCTGATCATGACTCCACGGAGCTGGACCATCGTCTGGAGGTTGATCGTTTGGTGCAGCTGGTTGACATGTTGATCTGGGTTGTGGACCCGCAGAAGTACGCCGACGCGGCTATTCATGATCGTTATCTGAAGCCGCTGGCCAAGCATGCAGATGTGATGATGATCATCTTGAATCAGGTCGACACGCTCAACGCGGCTCAGCGAGAGCAGTGTCTACGTGATCTCCGTCGGCTGCTGGATAGTGAGGGTTTGGCGAAGGTGCCTGTGCTGGCCGTCTCCGCGGTGACGGGGGAGGGGATCGAGGCGCTGCGGGAGACCCTTGCCAAACAGGTTGCAGAAAAACAGGCAGCGGCGCGACGGCTCGCCGCTGATGTTTCGGTCGCTGCGGAGAAGCTGAGTACTGCGTCAGGCACTGCCAAGATGACACCGCTGGGACGATCAAGTATTGATCAGCTGACCAAGCAGGTGGCGATCGCGGCCGGCGTACCCGTCGTCACGGAGGCCGTCGGCAAGGCATGGCGCCTGCGGGGTGGTCTCGCGACCGGCTGGCCCGTGCTGGCCTGGGTTGCCAAGTTCAAACCCGATCCGTTACGCCGGCTGCATCTGGATCGGCTAGGCGTTGGTCGCAAGCGAAAAGAGATCGATCCCTCGCAGGTCGGGCGCACGTCCTTGCCGGCGACCTCAGGTGTCCAGCAGGCGCGGGTCGATACCGCGGTACGAGCTCTTGCCGATCGAGCTGCCGAAGGTCTGACTCGCGGCTGGTCCGAAGAGATCAAGCGGGCGGCGCGCTCGTCGGAAGGGGAGTTGCCGGACCGAGTGGACCGAGCGATCGCAATAACCGATCTTGATCTTGCTCAGCATCGCCGGTGGTGGCAGGTGATTCGCGTGTTGCAATGGCTGCTGGTGGCCACGGTGGTGGCGGGTCTCGGCTGGCTAGGACTGTCGTTCCTGCTGGCCTATCTGCAGCTACCGCCCCTCCCTAAGGCGACTTGGTGGGGGCTGCCAGCCCCGACGGTCTTAGCTGTTGGCGGCGTGCTGGCAGGTTTGTTACTGGCCGGGCTGGCCAGGATCGGCGTTGAAGTCGGCGCGCGGCGACGTACGGCGAAGGCTCGGCAATCGCTGCATGCCGCGATTGGGCGCGTAACCGGTCAACTGGTGGTGGCGCCTGTCAAGACCGAGCAGGATCGGTACGAAAGTGCACGGCTGGCTCTGGAGCGCGCGCGCAGCTAGCTGGCTCTCGAGGAGCCTCTGCGACTAGCTGGCCGTCTGTACTTAGCTCGCTGCCCGTCGGTGTCGAGAATCGCGGCATCCACAGTCCGAGGGCAGGTCCGAGCGTCATCCACAGATTTCGGATCGCCCGCACGATTCGGGCTGGCCTCCCGATCCTGACGACATAGGCGCACTGCCAAAAAGCGAAAGGACGGGCCAATGGAGGCACAGGTACACGTCACGGGTTACGCCGGCACGGAGGTCGAGACACGAGGCAACGGAACGGTGTCGGCATTCAGGTTGGCCTGCACGCCGCGGATCAAGACAAAGTCGGGGTGGAGCGACGGCAACACAACCTGGATCGAGGTGGCTTGCTTCCGCACCTTGGCCCAGCATGTGGCGCAGAGCGTGCGCAAGGGCGATCCCGTTCTGGTGGTCGGCAGACTGCGGACCAACGTGTGGGAGAAAGACGGCCAAACTCACGAGAAGCTCGTCCTCGAGGCTGATCTGGTCGGTCACGACCTGAACCGCGGCACGTCGGCGTTTCGTCGGCCACCTCGTCTCACGGCCACGGAATCTCAAGAAGCGGTTGAGCCGCCTACGGACGAGACCGGCGCGGCGGGTCTGAGCGCGGAGGAGCGCGCCGCACAAGCCGCCTGAGGCAGTCCGCTCGGTTCGGCTGGACCGTGTGCCGCCTACGGGTCGGCCCCAGCTGGACCCCGTCAGGGCGGACTGGGGGACTCAGGCGGTGGGCCGGATCCGACCTGCGAGGCGGATCCGAACCCACAGGTGACGCACCACGTCGGGCTGGCCCGCGCCACGGCCGCGCTCGTTAAGCGAGGCCGCGGTCAAGCGCGTGGCCGCCGGTGGTGCGTCACCGCTGCTTCGGCCGCTGAGCTTGTCAAGCGTCCTTCGACTCAGCTGGCATACTTGAGCGCCGCAGGGTTCCGTCTAGGGTTGGCGCCTGCAAGGTCCGGCGTACAAGTGAAGGTTCCCCATTTCGATGCCTGAGTTCATCTACTCAATGCACAACGTCCGCAAGAAGCTCGGCGACAAGGTCGTGCTGGACAACGTGACCCTTTCGTTCTATCCCAGCGCCAAGATCGGCGTGGTCGGACCGAACGGCACGGGCAAGTCAACGCTGCTCAAGTTGATGGCGGGCATCGAGAAGCCGAACAACGGCGATGCGACGCTCGCCAAGGACGCGACAGTCGGCATTTTGCTCCAGGAGCCGCCGTTGACCGAGGGCAAGACCGTCCTGGAAAACGTTGAAGAGGGCGTCGCTGACATCAAGGCTCTCCAGGTCCGGATGGATGAGCTGGGCGCCGCCATGGGCGAGCCGGATGCGGATTTCGACGTGCTGATGGCCGAGATGGGGGAGGTTCAGACCGAACTCGACGCCCGAAACGCCTGGGACATCGACTCCCAGCTCGAGCAGGCGATGGATGCGCTGCGCTGCCCACCGCCCGATGCGATGGTCGACGTGCTTTCTGGCGGTGAACGCCGCCGTGTCGCGCTGTGCAAGCTGTTGCTGCAGCAGCCGGACCTGCTGTTGCTGGACGAGCCGACGAACCATCTGGATGCCGAGTCGGTGCAGTGGCTCGAGACCCACCTGAAGGCCTACCCGGGGGCGGTCTTGGCGGTGACGCACGACCGATACTTCTTAGACAACGTGGCGCAGTGGATTCTGGAGCTTGACCGCGGCCGAACCCATCCGTACGAGGGCAACTACTCGACCTATCTCGACACCAAGAAGGGTCGGCTCCAGATCGAAGGTCGTCGAGATGCCAAGCGCGCCAAGATTCTGGAGCGTGAGCTGGAGTGGGCGAGGTCCAATCCGAAGGCTCGACAGGCCAAGAACCGAGCGCGGCTGAGCCGTTACGAAGAGTTGCGCGCGGAGGCAGAGCGCAACCGCAAACTCGATTTCGAGGAGATCAACATCCCGGCCGGCCCGCGGCTGGGCAGCACTGTCTTGGATGTCAGAAAGCTCGTCAAGGGCTACCCGGACAGGCCGCTATTCGACGGACTGAGCTTTTCACTGCCGCGCGCCGGCATCGTCGGCGTCGTTGGCCCGAACGGTGTCGGGAAATCGACACTTTTCCGGATGATCGTCGGGGAGGAGCAGCCGGACTCTGGCGAACTCATCATCGGCGAAACAGTGCGGATCTCCTATGTTGATCAAGCCCGCTCCGGGCTCGATCCTCGGAAGAACGTGTGGGAACTGGTCTCCGACGAACTCGACTACATCAAGGTCGCGAACTTCGAAATGCCCTCACGCGCGTACGTAGCCTCTTTCGGTTTCAAGGGGCCCGATCAGCAGAAGCCTGCCGGTGTCTTGTCCGGTGGTGAGCGCAACCGTCTCAACCTCGCGTTGACGCTGAAGATGGGCGGCAACCTGCTGCTGCTCGACGAGCCGACTAATGATCTTGACGTTGAGACACTCCAGTCGCTGGAGGATGCGCTGCTGGAGTTTCCGGGCTGTGCCGTGGTGATCTCGCACGATCGCTGGTTCCTCGATCGAATCGCGACCCACATCTTGGCCTGGGAAGGCGACGACGAGGATGAGGCGAAGTGGTTCTGGTACGAAGGTAACTTCGCCGACTACGAGGCCAACAAGATCGCCCGATTGGGGCTCGAGGCGGCTCGCCCGCACCGGGTGACTCATCGCCGCCTGACTCGCTAAAAGCCGAGTTGTCAGAATCTGAGCACCAAATGTGGTGCTCAGATTCTGACAACTCGGGGGTTGGCGAGGAGTTCGGCTAGCGTGATCGCCTTGCGGTCGGCCAGCTGCGCGAGCTGGATACGGCAGGAGAAGCCGTCTGCCAGTACGACGGCGTCGGGGTGGGCGGCGACCGCAGGTAGCAGATCGTGCTCCGCTACCTTGACCGACACCTCGTAGTGGCCTTTCTCGACCCCAAAGTTCCCGGCCAGACCGCAGCAGCCGCCGACGGTCGTCACCGTGGCGCCGGTAGCGGCGAGCAGGGTGGCATCGGCTTGCCAGCCGATCACCGAGGCGTGATGGCAGTGCGGCTGGACAACGAGCTCGAGCCCGGTGAGATCGGGAGGCGCCCACTGCGGCGTACGTTGCAGCAGTTCGGCGAGCGTCAGGACGCTGGCCCGGACCTCGGCGACCCGAGAGTCCTCCGGCAGTAGGTCCGCCGCGTCACCGCGCCAGACCGCCAGGCACGAAGGTTCCAAGCCGATCACCGGTGTGCCCGCCGCAACGATCGGATGCAGGACGTCAAGTGCCGCGCGCAGCTGCCGTCGCGCACCGTCGAGCTGGCCCGTGCTGATCCAGGTCAATCCGCAGCAGGCTGGTCGTTGCAAGAGCTCCGGCGCGTAGCCAGCCGCCGCCAACAGCGACACGGCTGCTGCTACACCGTCTCCGGTGAAGCAGTCGGAAAAGGAGTCCACCCAAAGGACCACCGGCGATCCGCTCGATGTCGGCGTCGCCACGCGTTTGCGCGCCGCGACCGGAGCGAACTTGGGGAGGGGGCGACGCTGATCGACGCCGGCCGACCAGCGGACCAAACGCCGTAACCCCGGAGTTGCCGTCGCGGTGTTGACCAGTCGCGACAAAGTCCGTGCCCGGGTGATCAGCCGGCCCCAGCGCGGCAACCAGCCGAGGGTGTAGTGGCTGCGCGGTCTGATCTTCCCGCGATAGATGTGATCAAGGACCTGAGACTTGTACGCGGCCATGTCGATCCCGGTCGGGCAGTCACGCGCGCATCCCTTGCATGACAGGCAAAGATCAAGAGCTTGGTGCACCTCGGGCGACCTCCAGCCGCCCTGGATCAGCTCACCGTTGATCATCTCCTGGAGAACCCGCGCTCGCCCGCGGGTGGAATCCTTCTCTTCCCGGGTGGCCTGATAGGACGGGCACATTACGCCCAGTCCGCCCGTCGTGTCAGCAAGGCACTTGCCGACACCAGAGCAGCGATGCACCGCCTGGGTGAAGTCGTCGGCCCGGCCCACCAGACGCGTGGCACGCAGATCCGCGTCCACCGGTCGCGGATCCACCAATACCCCCGGGTTCAACATGTTGTTCGGGTCGAAGGCGGCCTTGACCTGCCCGAAGATCTCGAGTGCGGCCGCAGAATACATCGCCGGCAGCAGCTCCGAGCGGGCGCGGCCATCCCCGTGCTCACCCGACAGCGAGCCGCCGTAGCTGGCGACCAGCTGAGCTGCCTCTGCGACAAAGCCCTTGTATCCGGATGCGCCGCCTTGCTCAGTCAGCGGAAAGTCGATCCGTACGTGCACACAACCGTCGCCGAAGTGTCCATACGGCAGTCCGTCCAATCCATGATCATCGAGTAGTCGGTCGAAATCGCGCAGATAGGAACCAAGATGCTCGACCGGCACCGCGGCGTCCTCCCAGCCGGGATAGGCGGCTCGCGGGAGGCTGACCGCCGCCAGTCCGGCACCGTCCTCCCGGATCTTCCACAGTGCTGTTGCCTCCGCAAGATCGGTCACCACCAACCCGTCTGATGCTCCCGCCCCGGCCAGCAAGGCATCCGCGCTGGCCCGCAGCTGACCCTGGTCATCGCCCGCCAGCTCTACAAATATCCAGCCGTCACCGTGTGGCAGCGGCGGTACGGCTGCAGCACCTTTGGTGCGGCGTACGACATCGACGATCCGGCGGTCCAAGCCCTCACAGGCGGTGGGGTGGTGATCGAGGAGCAACGGTGCGGCGTCTGCCGCATCGGCCATCGTTGGATATCCAAGCGCGACCATGATCTTGTACGCCGGATCGGCCACTAGTCGTAGCGTCGCACCAATGATCACTGCCAGAGTGCCCTCGCTGCCAGCCAGGAAGCGCGCCACGTCGAAGTGATTCTCCGGCAATAGGTGCTCCAAGCTATAACCCGACACCTGCCGGCCAAAGCGCCCGAACTCGGTACGGACGGTGCCGAGATTTCCTTGCACGATTGACTTCAAGGCAACAAGGCTCGCATGGTGATCATGGTCGGAGGATTGATCAATTGTGATTCGTTCACCTGCCCCGGTGATCACGTCAAGCCCGATTACGTTGTCGGAGGTCTTTCCATAGCTCAGCGCTCGCGGTCCGCAGGCATTGTTTCCGATCATGCCGCCGATGGTGCAGCGGTTCTGGGTTGACGGATCGGGCCCGAAACGCAGTCCGTGTTTGGCTGCAGCCGCCTGCAGCGACGACTGCACTACGCCCGGCTCGACTCGCGCCGTACTCGCCTCGGCGTCGATCTCTGCGATGGTGTTGAGGTGGCGCGACGTGTCCAAGATCAACCCTGTGCCGACGGCATTTCCCGCGCATGATGTTCCTGCCCCACGAGTCGTCACGGGCATGCCAATCGCTCGCGCCGCATCCAGTACCGCCGCCACCTCCTCGACGGTTCGTGGCTGCACCACCGCCTGCGGTACCACCCGGTAGAGCGAGGCGTCGGAGGAATACAACGCGCGGGTGAGGTCGGTCGCATCGAGCACGTCGGCGACCCCGCGTCGCTGCAGTTGGAACGCCAGCTCGGCGACATCAGGGGACAGGTCAATGGTCTTGGACATGATCGCGTTGATCGTAATGCGCTGGACTATTGAGGGCAGTAGGCCAGGCCAGCTACCGCGTGGGCCGCCTCATGCAGCAGGCTGTTCACCAGCCCAGCAAGGACAAAGGCCACCGAGGCGACCGCGGCAAGTCGGCGGCGGGTGAGTACGCGCTGCTGGGCGACGTCGGGAGTTGCGGTCATGCCATCAGCCAAGCCGGACCGCGGCATGGTGTCTATCGGCTGTCTCATCACCTATAGTCGGGGTAAAGCTACTGGTGAGTAACTTCAGCCCTCGGACGGAGGCAGGATGAAGCGAGCCATCTTCGAGCCGGATCACGATGCATTCCGGGAAAGCTGCCGGACCTTCGTCGATCGGACTTTGCGGCCGCACCACGAGAAACACATGGCCAACCACGGGTTCGGCCGCGAGGTGTGGCTGGAGCTCGGCAAGCATGGCTTTCTCGGCCTGAACGTCCCCGAGGAGTACGGCGGCGCCGGAGTCGATGACCTCCGCTTCTCGTTGATCTTGGCCGAAGAGCTGTCCAAACTCGCGTTCGCCTACCCCTCCTGTGTTGGCATCCACACCAACTGCATAGCGCCATATCTGGTCGACCTGTGCACCGAGGAACAGAAGCAGCGCTGGCTGCCAGGGTTCTGCAGCGGCGAGTTGATCACCGCGCTCGCCATGACCGAGGCATCTGGCGGTTCTGATCTTGCTGCGTTGAGGACCAAGGCGGTACCCGACGGCGACGACTGGATCGTGAACGGTTCGAAGACGTTCATCACCAATGGCGCCAGCGCCGACTTCGTGCTGGTCGCCGCACGAACGAGTCCGGACAAGGGCGCCAAAGGCATCACCTTGTTCGCCGTCGAGGCCGGGATGCCAGGCTTCGAGCGCGGTCGGAAGCTGGACAAGGTCGGGCAGCCGGAGTCAGACATCTCCGAGTTGTTCTTCGGCGATGTGAGAGTTCCCGCTGCGAATGTGATCGGCGAGATCGACCGAGGCTTCGTCTACATGATGGAACGCCTGGTGGCTGAGCGTATCGGCTCGGCGGTGAACAACATCTCTCACGCTCGGCAGATCCTCGACGAAACCCTGGTCTATGCGAAGGAACGCAAGGCGTTCGGCACTTCGATCGGCTCCTTCCAGGCCAACAAGTTCACCCTTGCCGAGTTGCAGACGCTCGCCGAGGTTACTCAGGTATTCGTCGACCAGTGCGTGATGGCGGCGGTACACGGCACGCTGACCGCGGTAGACGCGGCGAAGGCGAAGTGGTGGTCCGCGCAGGCGCAGAACGACATTCTCGACTCTTGCCTTCAGCTGTGGGGCGGCTACGGCTACATGAACGACTATCACGTTGCCCGAGGCTGGGCCGATGCCCGAGCGTCCAAGATCTGGGCGGGCTCGAACGAGATCATGAAAGAGCTCATCGGCCGCGATCTGGGATTGTGATCATGAGGCGGTATGGCCTCGAAGGCCCAGAAGCAGTGATCGTCGCAGCGGCGCGTACGCCTATCGGGCGCGCCGGAAAAGGATCATTGACCCAGGTTCGCCCTGATGATCTTGCCGCTGGGGTGATCACGGCAGCCCTTGCCAAGGTCGATGCGCTGGACCCTCGTACGCTCGACGATATCTATGTCGGCTGCGCCGAGCCACGCGACGAGCACGGCGGCAATATGGCGCGTCGCATTGCCGTGCAGCTCGGGCTGGACAACGTCTCCGCTGCCACGATCAATCGCTTCTGCGCCTCTAGTGTGCAGACCGCCAGGATGGCCTACCACGCGATCAGGTCCGGTGAGGGCCACGCCTTTGTCTCGGCCGGCGTGGAATGCGTCTCGCGCTACCGCGGCTTCGGCTCCGCCGGCGTCGATCCGGTCGACACCCACAATCCGATCTTTGCAACCGCTGAGCAACGCAGCCTGGACACGGCCCTGAGCAACCAGATTTGGCATGATCCGCGCGAAGA
>Ga0207706_10001029_pt1 | contig 28344 bp, 14 predicted proteins | sample KBSC53metaG_FD_184318 | JGI IMG/M metagenome (GOLD analysis project Ga0207706, IMG submission 184318) | Corn rhizosphere microbial communities from Kellogg Biological Station, Michigan, USA - KBS C5-3 metaG (SPAdes) (version 2) | ecosystem: Host-associated > Plants > Roots > Rhizosphere > Soil ... | reverse complement strand
CCGCCTCGGACACGTCGTCCGGGGCGGCGGTGACGCGCGCCTCCTGCCCCCAGATCGCGGTGAGCGCGTCGGCGGTCTCGGGGCTGAAGGACGAGATCCGGTCGAACCAGTCGTCGCCCATCATCCTCCCCAGCACCACCCGCGCCCCCCTGGCGAAGGGGAAGATGTCCTGCGCGGTGAGCGCCGCGGGCTTGCTGGCCGGCTGCGTGGTGCCGCCCGGCGCCGGCTGGCGCTGCACCACGCGCGCGGCGCCGGAATCCAGCGCGCCCTGCTGCACCGTGTGCGCCAGCTCGTGGGCGATCAGCCGCCGGCCCGGCGCGGTGTGCGGCGCGTATTCGCCACCGCCGAACACCACGTCGCGGCCCAGGGTGAAGGCCTTCGCGTCCAGCGCCCGCGCCGCCTCGGCCGCGGCACCGCCCGTGTGCACCCGCACCCCGCCCAGGTCGCGCCCCAGGCGCGGCTCGAAGAACCCCCGCGTTTCGGCGGGGAGCGGCTGGCCGCCGGCGGTGGCGGCGCGCACGCGCTCGTGGGCGGCGGGGGAGAGGCCCGGCGCCGCGGCGGCGCCCCCGGCGGGCATCCGCTGCAGCCGTGCCCCGGCCCCGCCCCCCGCGGGCGCGGCGCCCGGTCCGCGCATCGCCTCGTCGGCCACGCGGTCGGCCTCCTGCTCCCAGCGGTCGCCCGGCGCGCCGACGGCGAGCCGGGTGTGCAGCAGACCCGCCAGGGCGCGGTTCCCCAGCGCCTGCGGGAGCGCGGCGATGGACGGCGCGCGCGTCTGCCGCGCGGCACCCTTCCCCGTGCGCCTGGCCCCCGGTTCGAGCAGAGACATCCGCATCGCCGAATCCTTCCCCCGCCGGTTCGCCCTCTTCGCCTTCCTCAACGATCGCCCCACCGCGCCGTTCCGTCCAGCCGCGCGCGATCGGAATGCTCATCAAATCCGAGAAAGACCTGGCTCACACCCATGTGGAGATTTGGTTGTGCATTCCGCGCTCAGCCCCCGGAGATGCCATCCTGAGGGAGCCGCTACGCCAAACCCGCGTCTTGCACAGACTTAAGGCGGCGACCGAAGGATCTATACTCGACGTTCGAGCGACACGTCGGCTGTCGCTCGGGCTATGGATCCTTCGGGCGCCGCCACAGTCAGGCGCAGACGAAATGCCGGTGTGGCGGCGCCGCTCAGGATGACCTCGTCCCCGTTCGCACAGTGAATTCCGAAACGTGGTATCACACAGGGTCAGCAGAGCCAGCAGAGAAAAACAGCTGTTGACTGTTTGACTCTGCTGACTCTGCGTGAGACAATCGCCCGTCTGTTCGTGAACGATTCAGACGGACCCGGTTTCAGAACGCCGAGAAGCGCCCGAACACGGTGAGCCCCAGGTTGGCCGGCGGGGCCGTGCCGGTGCCGCCCGCGGCCTCGCGGTACTGGAGGATCTGCTGCTGCAGCCGCGCCGCCGGGTCGGTGGGGGCGGCGGCCGGCGCGCCGAACAGCTCCGGGGTGGACACCTGCGCCGTGATCCGCACCCCCAGGTCGAAGTCCTGCGTGATCCGCCGCACGTGCGACAGCTCGGCGTAGGCGTACACGGGGAACTGCTCCACCAGCGGGCGTCCCTCGCCGATGGCCGTGGTGGAGAGGGTGGGCAGCAGCGCCGTGGTGAGCGAGGTGCCGGTGCGCTCGCCGAACGACGAGTGGCTGACGCCCAGGGCGGGAACCGCGGTGGAGGTGATGGCCCCCGGCGGGGCGATCACCACGCCGCCCGCGGTGTAGCTGAGCGGGAACGAGGTGGGCGCGCCCAGCAGCGGCCGGGCGAGCGGCACCGTGGTGGGGGCCTCGGCGCGGAACGCGGTGAGCGGCACCGGGCCCAGCCTGAGACCGCCCGAAAGGCTGAAGCCGGGGTGCGTGGCCTCGGTGGCCAGCTGCCCGAGCGCCGCGCGCAGCCGCGCCAGGTCCGCCCCGGCGGGGATGCTGGACCCGAGCAGCGCCAGCGTGCGGGTGACGAACGGCCCCACCTGCACCTGGCCCGCGACGAGCGCGTCGAACAGGGCGCGCACGTCCGCGAGCCGGCCCTCCAGCGGCACACCCGGCGCCACGTCGCGCATGATGGCCTGGAAGCGCGCCCAGAACCCGGCGAAGCCGCCCTGCGGCGCGAACACCGGCGACAGCGCCCGCTCCAGCCGGCCGGTGTCGTAGTGCAGCCGCAGCGAAAAGTCGGCGCTCAGCGGGCCGTACCCCAGGCGCCCGGTGAACTGCCCCAGCTCGGTGGATTCGATCTCCACGTCCAGATCGGTAGGGCCGTGCATGGAGGGCGGATACTCGCTCCCCACCGAGAGCACGGCGGTGCCGCGCAGCCGGCCGCTGGCGGGGTCGAAGGTGAGGCGCGGACGGAGCAGGCTCACGCGCTGCTGGTTCTCGGGCCGGGCTTCGGCGCCCTCGGGGGTGCCGGGGCGGGTGGAGACGCTCAGGTCGATGTTGTCCAGCAGGCTGAGCACCAGCAGCCGCGGCGACAGGTCGAGCACGAAGCCGGGCGCGCTGCCCACGCCGATCGCGTTCGTCAGCCGCAGGCTGGCCGGCAGGGGAAGCCGCGTGCCCAGCAGCGAGGTGGGCCGCAGCAGGCCGGGGATCAGCGTGAGCCCGGTGCCGGGGATGGAGACGGGAGGCAGCGACGGCGTGGCCGGCTCGGACGGCTCGTTCGGCTGGCGGTGGATGGTTTGCGGCGGGGCGCCGGGCGCGTCCTGCTGGAGGGTGTGCGCCAGCTCGTGCGCCAGCAGCCGGCGCCCGGGCGCCGTCTCGGGCGCGTACTGCCCGTCGCCGAACACCACGTCGCGGCCCACGGTGAAGGCACGCGCGTCCAGCTCCCGCGCCGCCCGGGCCGCCGCGGCGCCGGTGTGCACGCGCACGCCGCCCAGGCCCTGCCCGAAGCGCGGCTCGAAGAAGCCGCGCAGCCCCGCGGAGAGCGGCTCGCCCCCCGCCGTCGCGGCGCGGACGCGGGAGTCCGCCGCGGTGGAGAGCGAGGGCACGCCGCCGCCCGCGGCCTGGCGGCGCACCGGCGTCTCCTCGTCCTCCACTTCCCCGGCGCAATGGGTGCAGGGCGCGCCGCCGGCCGCGCACGCGGCGCACCGCTGCACGCCCACGCCGGCGCCCTGGTGCGGGGCGGCGGCCACGGGGCCGCGCATCACCTCGTCGGCCACGCGGTCGGCCTCGCGCTCCCAGCGGTCGCCGGGCGCGGCGACGGCGAGCTTCGTCTGCACCAGCCGCGCGAGCCCGCGGTTCCCCAGCGTCCGGGTGAGGTGGACCGCGGAGGGTGCACGCGCCGGCGTCACGGCCGCCCGGGCCGCGCGCCTGAATCCAGCGTTCTGCAGCGACGCACGCATCGTCCCCCCTCCTGTGATGACCCCTCCACGGATTCGCCGCAAGACTCCGTCCGCCGGATCGCGGCGCCGATACCCTGCATCGGCGCGCCGCCCCGCGGCGCGCGCCACCTCCCCCTGCCCCACCCGCGGGACGGACCGAGGGGCAGGCGCGCCTCAGCCACGCCCTGGTCCATCCGGGCGCACTCAGCACTCAGCACCCCCGCACCTCCGTACCTCCGCACCCCCGCACCTTCAGAACCGGTAGCTCCCGCTCAGCCCCACCGTCTCCACGTCCTTCCCCGCGGGGAGGAGGTCGAACAGGCGCTGGTAGCGCAGGTCGAACCGGTAGCGGCCCAGGTCCAGACTTGCCCCGACGCCGCCGACCGGGCCGAACACACCCCGCCGCTCCGTCTCGCCCGGGGCCGCGCCGGGAAGCTGGACCTGCCCGCCGCCCAGCCCGGCGAGCACCTCCAGGTTCAGCGGCAGGGCGCCGGGCCGGTAGCCGATCCCCGCGGTGGCGCTCCCCAGCACGCCCGCCGGCGGCGCGTACTGGAGCTGCGCCCCCAGCGGCACCCCGAAGCGCCCGCCGCCGAGCGGAAAGCGGGTCTGCCACGCCGCCGTGAGCAGCGGGGCGGGGCGCCCGCCCGCCGCCAGCACGCCGGCGCCCACGCCCAGTGACTGGCGGCGCGCCGGGGGAGCGGCCGGCGGAGCGGGCGTGGCGGCGTCGGGCGTCGCCAGCACGCCGGGCTCCAGGGCCACCGGGTCCTGCGTGGGGTCGCGCGCCACGGCCGCCACGAAGTTGCGGATGAACGCGTCCATCCGGCCGTGCCACTCCTCGCGGCCAAAGACGTCCTTCAGCGGCACGCCCAGCTTGAGCGAGAGGGAAACCGCCTCGCGCATGGCGCGCCGCACGATCACCGCGTTCTGCGCCCAGATGAAGGCCAGGTCGCGGAACCCGGCTGGGGGGGTGACGTACTCGCCGGCCGCCTTCCTCATCTCGAGCGCCGCGGCCGGCGCCAGCACGCCGCCGCTCACCGCGGTGGTGACGAAGGCGGGGTCTTCCACCGCGGCCAGCAGGCGGGGGCCGTCGTTGTCGCGAATGGCGTCGCGCACGGCCGGCAGCGTGTCGTGGCCCTTGATGAACTCGCCGAAGGTTCTCGAGACCGAGTCGTCCACCGGCGGCCTGCCCGAGCGGATCATCTCCACGATCTGGAAACGGGTCTCCAGCGCCAGGATCAGGGGGTGGTCGGCGCCGCCGGAATCCACCCCCTCGGCCACCTCGGCGTCCATCCGGTCCAGCACGTAGTGCAGCAGCTCGTGGAAGAGGGTCGACCGCGTTTTCTCCACCCCTTCGTCCCCGATCGTGATGGTCGGCGGACTCTTGTAGTCGTACCGGCCGTGGCCGGGATACTCGAAGCGGCCGCCGTCCTTTTCCAGAAAGCTCCGCAGCGCGCACAAGTAGAAGCGGTCGCGGGCGACCTGTGCCAGCGGGCCGGCCAGGGCGGCGGGAACGCGGCTCCCCGCGGCGGCGATCACGCCCCGCACCTCGGCCGCGTCCGACGCTTCCGCGCGCAGCCCGAACCCGGCCTCGAGCGAGAGCGGCTCGGCGAAGCCGCCGGTGATCGGCCGATCCTTCTTGCGCGTGGCCGCACGCGTCTGCGAGAGCGTGGCGCCGGTGGCGCCGAACGCGGTGGCGCCCTCGCGCAGCCCCGGCACCGTGAACGTCCGGTTGCTCACGTGGGGGATGGTGAACGGCTTCTCGCCGGCATCCGGCGCCGGCTGCCGCGCGATGCGGGGCCCGGACGCCCGCACCCGGGGCGCGGACGCGGAGCCGGGGACGGCCGCGGCGGGCGGATCCGCCGCGGTCTGCTGGGCCACGTGCGCCAGCTCGTGCGCCAGAAGACGGCGGCCGGCGGGAGACTCGGGGCGGTACTCGCCCGCGGCGAACACCACGTCGCCCCCCAGCGTGAAGGCGCGCGCGTGGACGGCGCGCGCCGCATCGTCCGCCGCGGCGCCGGTGTGCACGCGCACGTGGCCCAGCCCGCGCCCCAGCCGCGGCTCGAAGAAGCCGCGCAGCGACGGCGCCAGCGGCGCGCCCCCCGCCGTGGCCGCGCGCACGCTCGCCGCCACGCCAGGGGCGGCGGACGGGGCGCCGGCTCCCGCCTCCTTGCGGCGGACGGCGTGTTCCTCCTCGTCCTCCCTGGCGGCGCACTCGGCGCACGGCGCGCCCCCGGCGGCGCAGGCGGCGCACCGGCGCAGCGCGGGCGGCGCCGCCTCCGGCGCGGCAACCGGCACCTCCTGTCCGCGCATCACCTGGTCCGCCACGCGATCGGCCTCGCGCTCGTACGCGTCGCCAGGCGGGCCGATGGTGAGCGCGGGCTGCGCGGGAGATGGGGCGGAGCGGGCCAGCAGCCGTCCGACGGCCTGGTTCCCCGCCGCGCGCTGCAACTCCGCCAGCCGCGCGGCGCCGGACCGCCCCGGTGCGGCGCGCGAGGCGGACGGCGGCCCCCGCTCGCGGGCACGCGCCGCGGCCGGCGCCGCCCTCACGGCGCGCACCGCCGGCCGGGGGGGCGTCCTTTCGGCATGGCGGAACCGTACCCCGCGGCGGCGGCCGAACGGCGGGCGGGCCGCGCGGCGCCGGGCCGGAACGCCGGAGCGGGCAGGGACGTTGAGATCATCACCGCGTGTGCATCCTCCCGAAGCTCATCCGCCCGGCGCGTTGCGGAGCGCGTCGTGGCGCGAGGCGCCGGGCCGTGCCGTCTCGCCGCTACCACTGCAGCGCGGCGCCGAGGCCCGCCTGGAATATCCCGAATGTCTTCTCGCTCGAGGTGTCGACGCCCAGGCCCCCACCCACGTTGAGGAAGAGTTGCAGGGCCGTCTGCTTTCCGAAGCCGAGGCCGGCCGACACGCCGCCGACGGCGTAGCGCGAGGCCTGGTCGTGCTGCCCCGTGGCGCCGGGAAGGAACGCGGCCCCGCCTTCCACGTACCCGCCCAGCTGGCGGGTGAACCGCCACGGGCGGTAGCGGAACTGCAGCCCCACGCGCAGCCCCACCAGATAGGCGGTGCGCTCGTCCGGGTCGGAGGGGATCGCCGCCGTGAAGCGCGGCCCCAGGGTGAGCTCCCAGTCGTGCATGCGGGTGAGCGGGAACTGCAGGTCGAAGCCGCCGCTGACCGTGCCGTAGTGCCCTTTGCCCGGCAGGCCGAACAGGTAGCCGCCGGCCAGGCTGGGGAGCGAGACGAACACGTTGCGTGGGCACGAGCTGTCGATGCGCGCGGCGTCGAGCGCGGGGAGGGCGGTGGTCCGCGGCGGGCAGAGGGTGTCGTCCCACACCACGGGGGTGCCGCCCGTCACCTCGAAGGCGAAGGCCGCGTAGCACTCGGCGTTGTCGAACTTCTCGCCGACTTCGTCCCACAGGCCGCGGCGTCCGAACTCGTAGTGCGCCCACTCGTGAAGGATCGTCTCGGCGCGGTGCAGCGGGGTCTGGCTCGCGCCCCAGAAGCTCGAGCAGAGGTCGATGTTGCGGGTGAGGCCCACGTAGGTGTGGGCGAAGTTGGTCCCGTCGCAGTTGCTCGAAGGCTCGCCGGCCGCGGCGCAGTTGTACGTGCAGTCGGTGTCGCGGAGCCCGCTCGCGATGCCCGCGAAGCGGTCGGCGAGCTCCGGGACGAACCGGCAGCGGACGCGAGGCTCGTTGTAGTCGAGCCCGAACCGCGTCCACAGGAGCGCCCGCGTGGCCTCGGCCAGCGGCCTGGCCCGGAGCGCGGTGGCGGCGCCCTCGGCGCGCGTGGCCGCTTCGGCCTCGTACCCCGCGACGTCGGCCGCCGGGTGCGCGGCGCGGCAGGGCAGGTGCTTGTCGTCGTCCACCACCCTGGGCTGCAGCCGCGGGCCCAGGCCGCCGCGCTGCTGCACCACGTGCGCCAGCTCGTGCGCGATCAGCCGGTCGCCCCCCGCCGTCCCCGGCGCGTACCGCCCGGCGCCGAACACCAGGTCGCGCCCCACGGTGTACGCCTGCGCGTGCACGGCCCGCGCCGCCGCCGCCGCGCGCTCGTCCAGGTGCACGCGCACGGCGGAGAAGTCGTGCCCGAAGCGCGGCTCCATCGCCGCCCGCGTGGCCGCGTCCAGCGGCTGCCCCGCCGAGCCCAGCACGTCCTGGACGATCGGCGGAGCGACGGCGGCCGCGCCGGGCCGATCTTCGGGCGCGCGGCGGAGGACGCGCGCGTCGTCCTCGTCCTCCTCCCCCTTCCGGCACGACGGACACGAGCCGCCGCACGCGCATCGCCGCAGCGCGGCCGGCGCCGCGGCCGATACGGCGCCCGCGCTCGCGCCCGACGTCACCGCCTGGGCCACGTGATCGGCCTCCTGCTCGTACGCGTCTCCCGGCGCGCCCACCACCAGCTTCGTCTGCAGCACGCCGCCGCCGGCCAGCAGGCGCGACACGGCGCGATTGCCGGCGGCGCGCTGCAGCTCCGCCAGCCCCGCGCCGGCGGACGCGCGCGCCGTCCCCGCCGTCCCCGCGGACGAACGGCGCCGCTCGCGCGGCCAAGCGGAGGCGGCCCGCGCCCTCATCTCCGGCTCCGTGGCGCGGGGATGGCGAGGCGGCGTGCGGACACCCCGGCTACGCGAAGCGTACACGCACCCCCGTACCCACGCACCCCCGCACCCCCGGGGCTCACGGCGGGCACGTGGCGGGCGGGGTGAGGGTGGCGGTGGCCGCGGGCGGGGTGCCCGTGGTGGCCAGCTGGTCGAACCAGGCGTACACCAGCGGCGACGCGCCGCACAGCCAGTGCGGGTCGGTGTGGTACAGCGCGAACGCCTCGGGAAAGAACTCCCCGCCCGGGTCGCTGGCGGCGTACCAGGTGGGGTTCGCCGGCCGGTTGCGGGTGCGCCAGGCGGTGAAGGCCGCCTCGATCCCCGCCTGGTAGCCGGTGGCGTGCCCCAGCTCGTGCACCACGTTCATCACCACCGCGGGGAGCGCGTTCGCGGCGGTGCTGCCGGTGAAGAGCGCCACGTCGTTCCGGTACAGCGGGCCGAAGTACAGCACGGTGGTTTCGCCCGACGGCTCCTGCAGCGTGTAGCCGTACGAGTTGGCGCCGCCCGCCGCGAAGCCCCGCCCGGCGCGCCGGAGGCTGGCGGTCTTGCGCCCCAGCCTTACCCCGCGCAGCCGCGCCAGCTCGCTGTCGGTGAGCGTTTGCAGCCCCAGCTCCAGCATCTGCAGGTCGGTGGCGTCGAAGTCGAGGGTGTCGCCCGTGCGCGCCGCCGGCACGTTGTGCACGGTCTGCAGGCGGGTGGCGGTGTCGGCCGCGGCCAGCACCTCGATCCCCCAGTTGTCCTTGAACCAGTCGGCCCGTGCCACGCCCGCGGCGATCAGGGCGCTCATCGCGGTGACCAGCTGGGCCGACTGCTGCTGCGCCGCCGCCGCGCCCCCCGCGCTGCCCTGGCCCTGCTGCGTGGTGCCTGTCGCGGGGGTGCCGGTGGCCGCGGGCGCCGCCGGGAGCGCGCCGCCGCGCGGGTAGCGCGCGGCCCACCACGCTCGCAGCGCGGCGGGGGCGGCGGTGCGGCCGGGGAACCCGCGCACGCGCTCCACGTCCAGGCGCCCCGTGTTCACCTCGCCCGCGCCCGTGCCCGCCTGCCCCACGCGGGTGACCGCCACCGCGTTCCCCGCGCCGAAACGGAAGGTGTAGAGCACCACCGTTCCCGAGTTGCCCAGCGGCACGCGCACGTCCACCTCGGTGTCGCGCGCGGGGAACTGCGCGCGCGAGAAGTACTGCGCCACGGCGATCTTGACCGCCGCCTGCTCGGCGGCGGGGACCGTGGCCAGGCCGGCGACGGCGCCCAGCCGGTCGGCGGCGGGGGTGCGCGCCTGCTGCTCTTCGATCGCCCAGTCACCCGGGTCGCGGGCGCGGTAGTTGGCGGGCGCGGTCTGCACCGGGTCCACCGAAGCACCCTCGCCGAGCAGGGTGAGGTTCAGGCCAGTGAAGGTGGCGCTCGAGCCGGTGCCGGTGCGCGTGCCGCGCACGCGGAACGCCGAGCGGTGGGTCACGGTGGCCGCGCGGCCGCGGGTGGTGGCGGTGGTCACCACCTGGTCGAAGGTCGCGGGCGCGGCGTTCTCCATCCACTGGAAGAGCGCGCGGTGCTCGTCGGGGTGGGCCGCGAAGTAGTCGGGCGCCGCGGTCTGCGGGTTGCCGGGAAAGCCGTTCCAGCGCATGAAGGCGGGCTGCGTGGGCTGGTAGCTGGCGGGTGCGGCGGGCGCCGCCACCGGCGCCGTCCCCGTCCACGCGCCGCTGCCCCGGAACACCAGCTCCATCCGTGGTTTGCCGCCCCGCGCCAGCGGCGGTCGGAAGACGATCTCGTAGAGGAGGGCGGGCGCGGTGGCCGGCGTGCCCGTGCCGGCTCCCGCCGCCGCGGGAAGGGTGCGCGCTGCGATCGGCACCAGCCGCCGGGTCTCCGCGGTCACCCGGGTGGGCGGGGGGAGCGACCAGACGACGGAGAGCACCGCGTCCAACTCCTCGGGGTCGTTGCGGCCGGGGTCGGTGGTGAGGTCGAAGGTGGCGGTGGTGCGCGCGGTCCAGTACGTCCGGTCGAGGCGCGCCTGCAGGTTCGCCAGGTCGAAGGTGACGCCGCGCGTCTCGTAGGTCTCGCGGCGCAGCGTGCCCGCGTCCTGCTGGAAGACGTGCGCCAGCTCGTGCGCCAGCAGGCGGCGGCCGGGCTCGCGGTGGGGGGCGAACTCGCCGCCGCCGAACACGATGTCGCGCCCCGTGGTGAAGGCGCGCGCGTGCACGGCGCGGGCGGCCTCGGCGGCCCCCGGCCCGGTGTGCACGCGCACGTCGCCCAGGCTGCGCCCGAAGCGCGGCTCGAAGAACCCGCGCAGGTCGGGGGAAAGCGGCGCGCCGCCGCCCCGCATCCCCGCCAGCCGCGCGTCCAGCCCGGGCGGCGTCCGCGGAAGCTGGCCGGGGAGCGCGCGCGCCCGCACCGGCTCCTCTTCTTCATCCCGCTCCTCCACGCCGGCCAGACCGGCGACGCCGCACGCGCACCGCTGGACCCCATCCGGCGGCGGCGGTGGAAGCGCCGCGACCGGCATCCGTGCCGGGGCGGACTCCTCGAGATCGCCCTCTTCGCGTTCCTCGCGCGCCGCGGCGGCCTCGCAGGCGGCGCAGCGCTGGACGGCGTCCGGCGGCGGTGGGGGAAGCGCAGCCGTCAGGACGCGCACGGGGACCGACTCCTCGCGATCCGCCTCCTCGCGCTCATCGACGTGAGCCGCGGCGGCGTCGCACGCGGCGCAGCGCTGGACGTGGCCGGGGGACGGGAGGTGCGGCGGCGGCGCCGTGGCGGCCGGGGCGGGGGCGCGCATCACCTCGTCGGCCACGCGGTCGGCCTCCCGCTCGTACACGTCGTCGGCCGGGCCCACCACGAGCTTCGCCTGCAGCACGCCGCCGGCGGCCAGGAGGCGCGACACCGCGCGGTTGCCGGCCGCGCGCTGCAGGCCGACCAGCGGCGCGGCACCGGAATGCATCCGCACCGCAGGCGTGCCGGTGGCGGCCGGCGGGCGCCGCCGGACGAACGCCGCGGCCGGTGTCGCTCTCACGGCAGTTCCGCCCGGCCGGCGGAGCGGGGCGCCGCAGCGGGGCGGCCCCCGGCCCGCGCAGCCCACGCCCACCGGCCAGGGCACCGGCCCACGGGGGCACGGACCGTTGCTTCCATTTCCTCGGGCCTCCAGGGCTGTCGTTCCCTAGCGCGGATGTACCGGCTCCCAGACCCAGGTCCACGGCACCAGCCGGCCGGTGAGGCGGCAGCCGACCGGGCAGGCCGAGCGGTTTGCACCGCCCGGCGCGGACGCGGCGGACCCGCCGGCGTTGAACGCGCGGACCCAAGCGATCGGGAGATCCGGCGTGTCGGTCGAACTGCCTTTCCAGAGCTTGTATCCACGGATCAGGAACTCCGCCCAGTCGATGAGCGAAATCCTGCCTCCAACGGCCGATCCGGCAAGGTCCCCGATGCCTTCGATCACCTCGCCGGCAGCGGCGTCGAGCTCCGGAATTCCGCTTCTGAGGCCGCTCGCCGCACCGCGGCCCAGCTGAGACGCGGTTCCCCTCATGAGCTCGCCCAGGGTGAAGTCGGGGGCGCACAGGCGGATCATGACCCCCAAGGTGGCGTAGTTCACGGTCCCGTTGAGCCAGCACCCGCCGTCGAACTCGACGCTGTTCGAGCAGGTCCGAGGATCTTCGTGCCCCGGTGCCATGGGATCGGTATTCGCCGGGTCGCTGGACGATGGGGTGGCACACGGGCCGTGTCTCCGTCGCGAGTACACCGGCGGAGTGCGCAGCCAATTGGACGCGCCCTGGAACAGCGGAATCGTGTCCCACCCGTTGATGTCGGGCGACCCGCCGGGGGTGACGGGAATCAGGATGCGCTGGCAGGCGCTCCGCCGATCCGCGTGCGACCAGCGTCCGTAGGTCCGCTCGATCACGCCGAGCGTCCGGCGGAACTCCCGGGTGACGTTCGGCCCGCAGCGGGGGCCCGGCGGCCGCGAACGGCTGCGGGAGCGCCTGCGCGACCGGCGGGGGCGAGACGCGAACAGCCGGCGCACGAGCGTCGGGTGGGGCGAGCCGCCCGCAGCGCGCTGCTGGAACACGTGGGCCAGCTCGTGCGCCAGCAGCCGCCGTCCACCGGGCGTGTCGGGCGCGTACTCGCCGGCCGCGAACACCACGTCGTGCCCCACGGTGAAGGCGCGGGCGCTCACTGCGCGCGCCGCCTCGTCGGCGCGCGGGCCGGTGTGCAGGCGCACTCCGCCCAGCCCGCCTCCGAAGCGCGGCTCGAAGAAGGTGCGCAACGACGGCGAGAGCGGCTGGCCTCCCACCGTGGCCGCCCGCACCCGTGCCTCCACCGGTGGCGAGGGCCGAGGCGTGGGCGCGGCCCGTACTTCAGGCTCACGATACAGCGCCTGCTCCTCTTCGGCGTCCTCCGTCTCCTCGGCTTCTTCGGCTTCTTCGGCTTCTTCGGCTTCTTCGGCTTCTTCGGCTTCTTCGGCTTCTTCGGCTTCTTCGGCACACTCGGCGCACGGAGCTCCGCCGGCGGCGCACGCCGCGCAGGCGCGCTGCAGGTGAACCGGCTCCTGCGGCAACTCGGCCGGGAGAGCGCGCGCGGGAAGCGGCGCGGCTTCCTCTCGCCAGGGCTGGGTCTCCGGCTCCACGCCACGCACCGGATCGCCGCCGCAGGCACACCGCTGCACGGCGTCGGACGGCGGGATCTCGGCGATCAGGAGGCGTGCCGGAGCCAGCTCCTCGCGATCCGCCTCCTCCCGTTCCCCCGACCCTGCCGCGGCCTCGCAGGCGGCGCAGCGCTGGACGTGGCCCGGGGACGGGAGATGCGGCGGCGGCGGCGCGGCGGCCGGTCCGGGGGCGCGCAGCACCTCGTCGGCCACGCGGTCGGCCTCCCGCTCGTACGCGTCGTCGGCCGGGCCTACCACGAGCTTCGCCTGAAGGACGCCGCCGGCGGCGTGCATGCGGGAGACCGCCTGGTTCCCCGCGGCGCGCTGGAGCTCGAGGATCGCCGCCCCGCGCGGCGAGGCGCCGGGGGCGTGGTCGTGCGCGGCGGCCGCGGGTGTGCGGGGGCGCGTCTTTCCCGTGGGCGCGCGCCGCGGTGCGAGCGAGGGCATCGCTTCGGCCCCTGCTACTTCTTCGGCAGCCGCTGGCGCAGCTCGGCGATCTGTGACTCCAGCGCCTTCACCGCGTCGGCCGAAACAGCCGTCTGCGCCTTCCTGACCGACGTCACCTCCGTCTGCAGCGAGGCGATCCGCGTGTCGCGCTCGGCCAGGTCCGCCCGCAGCCCCTCGACCACGTCGGGCGAGACCGCCGCCTGCGCCTCCTTGACCGACGCCACCTCCGTGTGCAGCGAGGCGATCTGCCGGTCGCGCTCGGCCAGGCCGGCCTGCAGCTGCCCGACGACGTCGGGAGAGAACGCCGCCTGCGCCTCGCGCACCGTCTTCACCTCGTCGTGCAGCGACGCGATCTGCTGGTCGCGCTCGGCCAGGTCGGCCCGGAGCCGCTCCACCACCTCGGGCGAGACCGCCGCCTGCGCCTCGCGCACCGTCTTCACCTCGTCGTGCAGCGAGGCGAGCTGCCGGTCGCGCCCGGCCAGGTCGGCCCGCAGCCGCTCGACGACCTCGGGCGAGACCGCCGCCTGCGCCTCGCGCACCGACTTCACCGCATCGTGCAGCGAGGCGAGCTGCCGGTCGCGCTCGGCCAGGTCGGCCCGCAGCCGCTCGACGACCTCGGGCGAGACCGCCGCCTGCGTCTCGCGCACCGTCTTCACCTCGTCGTGCAGCTCGGCGAAGCGGCGGTCGGCCTCGCCGCGCTCGCCGCGGATCGTCTCCACCTCGGCGCGCAGCGTCCGGATCTGCTCCGCCGGCTTCGGCTCCTGCACCACCGTGAAGTAGCGGACCCGGCCGTCCTGTTCGTACAGGTCCACCCGCTGCCCGGGCTTCAGCCGCTCGGGGAGGAGCGCGGCCGAGAGCAGCCCCGGCGCGCTGCTCGCGGCGTCGAACGGCTTGACCTGGTTCACCTGCACCTCGCGCGCGGCCAGCGTCTGCTGCACCGAGGCCACGTCCTGGTCGAAGACGGCGCCGGTGCGCACGGTGGACGAGCGCAGCGGCTGCAGGTCGAACCCGGTCAGCTTCGCCTTCAGCAGCTCGCCCGCCAGCCCGCGCGCGGCCGAGAAGCGGCCGCCCAGGTCGGCGCGGATGCCGCGGAAGTCGGACTTGCGCACGAAGGCCACCCCCTTCCGGGCCGCCGCGCCGCTCACCCGGTCGCGCTTCCGCGGCGCGTCGCCGGGCTGCTGCGGAAGGTCGATGGCGAGGGTGACCTCGGTGTCGGTGTCGGCCAGGTTGCGGATCACCTCCTTCTCGCTGCTCAGCAGCACGGTGTCGTGCTGCAGCACGCGGAAGAACACGTCGGGAAGGCGGTCGGGCGCGAAGTCGCCGAAGTACGAGCTGTCGAAGCGGATCTCGAAGCGGCCGCGGCGGTCGGTGAAGTCGGTGCCCAGCATGTCGTGGTAGCGCGTGTCCAGGTCCCACGCCTCCACCCGCAGGCCGCGCAGCCCCTGCCGGGTGCGGCGCTCCACCACCTGTCCGGTGATGCGGAACTTCTGGTCGGCCGTGCGCTCTCCTCTCCTGGCCATGCGGCCTCCTCTCTCTCAGGGCAGCGCGTCGGGGTCGAACACCAGGCAGCACAGCTCCGCGAACGCCTTCTTCACCAGCGGCAGGATCGGGATCGCCGACAGCCAGTAGCCGTAGGTGCGGAAGCTCTTGGCGTAGTGCCGCTTGCTGAAGTTGCAGATGTGGTACACCTGGCCGCCCCGGATCTCCACGCACCCCAGGTACACCTTGTCGTCGGGGCCGCAGCGCGGGCAGTCGACCAGGAAGCGGTCGCAGAAGCAGTCCTTCAGGTACTGCGCGAGCCCCTTCAGCAGGTCGGTGTAGGCGTCGATGATCGCCTGGTGGTAGTCGGCCAGCGACACCGGCGGCTCGGCGGTGAACAGCGGCGTCGGCGCCGGGTCGAGCACGGGGTCCACGTCGATCACGCTGAGGGTGGTGACGCCCTCCCAGTTCAGCACGTACACGGTCTCGCCGTCGGGGCTGGCGGCGATGCCGGTGGGGAAGACCTGCACGGGGATGCGGTAGAGCGGGTCCAGGGTGCGGTCGTCCAGGTCCACGCGCACCACCCGGAACGAGTCGTTCATCACCACCAGGATCACGCCGCTGGCGGGAAGCACCAGGAGCCGGTTGAGGGTGTGCTCGCCCAGGTCGGTGGTGTCGATCTGCGCGCCGGTGGCGCGGTCGAAGGTGTACAGCGTCTTCACCTGCCCCGGCGCCGCGTCGCCGGTGGCGAACACCATGTCGGCGGTGACGGCCACGTCGTTGTTCTCGTCGGTCCCCGTCACCGCCGCGAACACGGGGGCCGCGGGGTTGGCGAAGTCGACGATGCGCAGGCGGGTGAACGACGACGAGTCGGTGCCGACCGCGGTGAACTCGTCCTCGGCCGCCGCCGCGCGGGCCCCGTCGGCGCTGACCGCGAAGACCCCGGTGGCGTTGAACTCGGGCCCCACCCGGTCGCCCGCCGCGGGCTGCAGGGGGATGGCCGCGGGGTCGAAGCGGAAGAGCCCGCGCGCCCGCGCCAGCGCGTACAGGTTGTTGTCGCCCGGCCGGGTGCCCAGCCGCACGAACTTGTGGTCGCACACCACCGTGGTGGGCCCCCACGCGTGCACCGGCCCGGCGCCCAGGGTGGCGGTGGCGAACACCGAGTCCTGGTCGGCGATCAGCCCCACCGCGAACACCCGCGCGCCGTCGGCCGAGAAGGCCAGGTCCTGCACCTCCAGGTTGCTGCCGCCGGGGAACACCACCCGCTCCACCAGCTCGTTGGTGTTGGTGTCGAAGACGAAGATCACGTTCGAGGGCCCGAAGGTGTAGGCGAAGGGCCGCTGCGGGTTCACCCGCACGTGCAGGTGGTCGTCCGGGAGCCCGAACGCGGTCGCGATTCCCGGCGGGTCGTCGTACGGGTAGTCGGGGAAGGGGCGCGCGTGGTCGAACATGGCGCAGAAGGTCTGGCTCTGCAGCCGCGCCTTGAGGTCGTTGTAGAAGCGCCGCATCAGGTCGTCCTCCTCCACCGAGAGGAAGATGTACTGCCCCGACGCGGGGTTGATGATCGCGGGGGCGACCACGTTGCCGATCAGCGCCACCAGGAGCCGGTACCGCTCGGGGACCGGGATCTCGGTGGTGGCCAGGGGGAGGAACGAGTCCATCAGGAACTTGAGCAGCCCCTCGATGCACCCCCTGTAGAAGTCCAGCAGGAGCGTGCCCTCGAGCACCTCGTCCAGGAAGCTCCCGGTTTCGTGCGCCTCCACGGCGAGGGCGGCGTCCTGAAGCAGCCCGCGCGCCAGCGTCAGGCAGACCTCGCCGTCGCCGTTCTCGTCCAGGAAGCCGCCCTGGGTGGCCGCCTGCACCACGGCGAAGGCGCGGTCGCCGCCCACCTCGATGGTGTAGCCCTCGCAGTCCAGCGCGTAGCCCTGGTTGACGATCACCTGCTCGCGGTTCTGGAAGTCGCAGCGCACCTTCAGCCCGCACACCACGCCCGGGCCGTGCAGCAGCCGGTGGTGCAGGCGCAGGTCGGCGGCCAGGTCCATCCGGCAGATGGCGTCGATCGCCTCCTGCACGTTCCCCACCTGGGCCCACTCGGCGTGGCGGTCCAGGCAGGCGCCGGGGTCGAACGCCACGTCGGTGGCGCGCAGGCCGGTGAGCGGGTGGAAGGCGGGGCGCAGGTCGTCCACGGCCACGCTCCCGGCCCCCGCATCGGCGCAGCGCAGCACCGAGGCCAGGCGGAAGAAGCGGTGCTCCACCCCGCGCGCCGGCTCGTCCACCAGCCGCTCCACGCTGCGGTCGGCCACGCGGGTGGCGAACACCCAGTAGTCGCCGGGGAGGAAGCCGGCGCCGCCCAGCTCGATCACCACGCCGTCGTCCAGCACCACGTCGCCCGGCGTGGCGGGGAGCACCCCGTCCCACCTCCGGAGCTTGGGGTGGTACTCCAGGGCGTAGTCGCGCCCCAGCCCGGCGTGCACGCCGCCGGGCGCGCCCGCGTCTTCCCACGACACCACGCGGCCGTCGGAGTCGATGGCGGTGATCTGCCGCAGCTCGCCGCGCGTCTGCCGGCGGTCGGTGAAGGGGCCGGTCACCAGGTCGGCCAGGTCGTCGGCGATCTCCACCAGGTCGCCCACCGCGAAGGTCCCCGGCCGCTCCACGCGCACCGAGTGGTCGCCGGCCGCGGCCGCCAGGTCGAGCGCCGAGGCGGCCGCCCCGTTCTCGCGCGACCACTTGAGCTGCGCCGTCCCCGCGGCGCCGGCGGCGCCCACGTCGCCGGCGGCGTGCACCTCCACGCGGAAGAGGCGGTTCTCCTCGCCCAGGAAGGTGCCCGCCACCCCGGGCTCGCAGGGGTCGGCGCAGGGGTCCAGCACCGCCTCCGGGCTGTCCTTGGTGGTGAGCGTCCCCCCGCCGCGCCGCGGCAGCGCCGCGAACGCCGCCTCGGGGAGCGGCGCCTGGTCGCCCGCGTTCACCTCGTCGCCGCGCAGCACGCGCACCTGGGCCACCAGCTGGGTGCGGGTGGTGGTGTCGGGCCCCTCCAGCGCGATCTCGCGGATCCCGGGGTCTTCCAGGTAGGTGACCGGGCGCTCCCACAGGTCCAGGTACGCCAGGTCGCGGCGGCACTTCCCGTCGGCCGGCGGCTGCAGCGGCGCCGGGTCGGCCAGGGGAAGGTCGCGCTGGCTGAAGTAGGTCTCGTGCCGCTCCTTGACCGCCGCCAGCCCGCCGCCGTAGAAGCGGCCGGCGCCCTCGGCCGTCCCGTCGCCGCCCATGATCACCAGGTTCCCCGCCAGCGCCATCTCCAGCCGCACCGGCGCAAGGCGGTAGAGCGTACCCGGGTCCAGCCCCTGCCAGCGGAGGGCGCGCACCCGGCTCCAGTCCACCCCCGCCTGCGGCAGGTCGTACGCGCGCACCTCCCACGCGCCCGCCGCCGAGACGTGCGGGGCGGCCAGCACCACGGTCGCCGCCGCCACGTCGGTCACCGCCACCTGGAAGGCGGGCGCGCCGCCGCCGCCGGTGCGCACCGCCAGCACCAGGCGGCGCGCGTGGCGCAGGTCGCGCGGGGCGGGAAAGACGTGCTCCACCGCGCCCGCCTGCGTGACCTCCACCACGGCGCTGCGCCAGAAGCGGTCGTCGTCGCTGATCCCCAGCTCCGGCGCGTCGCCCGGGTTCTGGGCGATGGCGGCGAAGTCGCCCGCGCGGGTGGTGGACACCAGCGGCTGGAGGATGGGGAGGTCGGCCTTGAGGAAGTCGAAGGCGTAGCGCTCCCCCGCGACCATGCCGCCGAAGCCGTACTCGTCCACCGCCGACGGGTCGATCGGCACCGCGCCGGCGGGCCGCGCCGCGCGGAAGACGCGCCACCCCTCCACCGCGGCGGCGTCCTCGGCCAGCGGCCATGGCCAGCGCACGCCGCCGGCACCCAGGAAGAACTCGAGCGCGCCCGCGGCGAACGCCCCCCTGGCCGCCACCACCACCTCGCGCAGTTCCGCGAAGTCCGTGGCGCGCCCCAGCGGGCGGGCGACGGCGATGGCGCCGCTCGCCACCAGGCTTCCCACGCCGGTGCGATGGTCGAAGAAGTCCACGAACACCCGCGGGTCCGGGCCGGCCGCCCTCCAGGGCGCGCGCTCGTCCATCGCGTCCAGCAGGATGCGGTCGTCCACGCGAAAGCCCTGGTTGGGGCTGCCGTCGCGCACGGTGTCGCGGGCCTGCCCCTGCAGCAGGCGCAGCCACAGCTCGGCCTGCTCGTTCCAGTCCGAGTCGAGCTGCACGCGGCCCATCTGCGCGAGCACGCCCAGCCAGTGCTTGGGCTCCACCAGGGGGAGCCGGGAGATCTCGGTGGTCATCTCGTGATCCCGTGGAATCGGGGCGTGGGGAGCACGCGCACCGGCACCGCCTGCAGGCCGGCGGGGAGGTACTCGTCGAGCTTGATGCGCAGGTTCTGGCTTCGCCACGGCGCGCCGGCGGCGTGGAAGGCCCCGATCTCGCCCCCCTCCTCGCCCCCGCGGCGGACCGCCTCGGACGCGTTGTCGGCGAGCGCCGCGTACCCGGGGTGGCCGGGGACGAGCGAAAGGAAGACGGGGTAGGCGGTGGTGCAGCGGAAGGTGCGCGCGGCGGGCGACCCCGGGTGCCAGCGGGTGTAGCGCAGGCACCCCGCCTGGGGGTGCGCGGCCTGGAAGGCGCCCAGCAGGAGCGCGTTGGACGCCTCCACCGCGTCCGCACGCACCTCGCCGATCACCGTCGCCCGCTCCAGCCGCGCCCGGGCGGACGGCGCGTCGACCGCCGCGCCGCCCGCGGGGTCTAGCGCCGTGGCCGCGGGGTGATGGAGCACGCTGTCCTCGGCGGACACCGCGGCGACGGCGGCGGAGGCGGCCACGGCGCCGGCGAGCGTGCGGGCGATCTCCAGGCGCGCCTCGGCCACGGGGGCGGCGGGGGCGTAGTTGAGCGCGACGGTGGATGGATCGAGCGAGCAGAAGCGGATCGACAGGGCGTGGACGGCACCGCGCACGCTGACGTCGCCGCCGGCCAGCACCAGCCCGTCCAGCACCAGCCCGCGCGCCGGCTGGCCGGCCGCCGCCGGGGCGCCGATGGTGCTGTCCGCCGCCACGGCCAGGACGTCGCCCGCCGCCGCGCGCACCGCGGGCGCCTCGGTGGGCGCGGCCTGGATCACCAGCCCGCCGGGGAAGTCGCGGCCGGCGATGGCGAGGTCCTCGTGGTAGGTGCGGCTGTCCTGCACCTGGATCACCACGGCCTCCGCGCCCCCGTCCGGCGCGGCGTCGATCGCGGCCTGGATGGTGGCGTGGTCCGCCGCGCCCGAGCGCGACACGGTGAGCGTGGGCTGGGGGAGCGCGCCGCGGAAGAAGGGCCCGGCGCCCAGCTCGCCCGCCAGCGCCTGGCGGAAGTCCACCGTCACCTCGCCGGCGGGCTCCTCGCCGGCGGGGAAGAGGAAGCGCCCGCGGCCGGGGTCGAACGCCACCTCGCCGGGCTGCGGCGGGCGCTGGGGCGGACGGTCCCAGCAGCACAGGTCGCGCTGCACGGCGCGGCGGAAGGCCAGGGGGCGCCCCGGCCGCGGCCGCACCTGACCCAGCGCCCCGCGCGCCAGGTGGCGGGCCAGGAAGGCGCCCGGCCCCGAGGCGTCGGGGTTGCGGTCCGGCGCCCCCGCGTCGTGCGTGGCGCGGCCGAACCAGGTGCTCCCGTCGTCGGCCACGTACAGGTGGAAGGGCTGGCCGGGGGGAAGCCCGGGGAGCGCGGGGAGGTAGGCCAGGAGCCGCGCCCCGCCCGCGCCCTGCACCACCAGCTCGCACTCGGGGAAGTCGGCGTCGGCGCCGGTGCGGCGGACGGCCAGGAGGAGGAAGGGCCGGTGGAAGTCCGGCGCGCCGGCGCGGAAGGGGAGCCCGTCGGTATAGGCGAAGGCGCCGGTGTCGAGCCGCCCCTGGAACCCCGCGAGGGCGAAGTTCACCGCGAACGGCGCCGCGGGGGAATAGGCCACGGGGGATGGCACGCCGTTCACCACCACCGTCTGCGCCGCCAGCAGCACGGCCTCGACGCGGAAGGAGGCGCCGGCGAAGAGGCCGGGGTCGGCCGCCACGATCCCGCGCCCGGGGCGCAGCCCGGCGAAGCCGGCCGCCGGGGTGGTCGAGCGGCTGGGCGCCGTGTCGAGGGTGCGGCAGAGGAGGATCCCGTCCTCGCGCACGGCGAACCCCGGCGGCTGGCCGAAGTAGCGCTCCGCGTGGTCGCGGAAGTCGCGCCCGCGGATGGGGAGGTGGTCGGCGTGCGCCGCGCAGAGGTCCGCTCGCCGCGCCGGGTCGGCCTCGGCGCCGGCGCAGGCGCCGCCGCGGTCGCCGCCCGCGTACAGCGGCACGTCGCGCCCCAGCGGGTGGAAGCGGAAGCGCCCGCCGCCCGCGCCTGCCGGGTCGCCGCCGCGCCGCGGGTGCGAGGCGAGGTCCCAGGTGAAGGCGGCCACGTTGCGCAGCTGGTGCAGCCCGCCGCGCGCGCCCGGCGGGCGCAGGTCCACCGTGCGGCACGCCGCCTCGAACGGCGTTCCCAGCTTCGCCACGGCGGCCGCGTCGGCCAGGTGTACCGTGTGCAGCGCGCGCGGGCGGCGGTGGCCCAGCTGCTGGGTCCAGATCAGCCGCTCGAACATCTCCACCGCCAGCGCGCCCCGCCCCGAGATCCCCGCCGCCACGTCCTCGAGCCCCGCCAGCGTCCCCTTCTGCCGCCGCCAGCGGATGGTGTCGCGCACGTCGGCGCGGTTGCGGGCGGCCTCGTTGAAGACGATGTCGGTGGCCACCAGGTCGGCCAGGTAGGGCACCACCCAGTCCTGGCACGATTCGATGAACAGGTCGCGCCGGAGCTGGTCCAGGTTGCCGCGCAGCCGCCCCAGCTCGTGGCCGAAGAGCGCCAGGAAGCGCCGCAATTCCCCGTGCGTGTCGCGCCCCCGGTACACCTCGGGGAGAAGGCCGTAGAGGAGGTCGGCGTAGTAGGCGGCCGGCGGCGGGAGCTGGCTCATGCGATCCCCCCGGTCACGTCCAGCGCCAGCACGCCCACGGCCGGGTCCGCCGGGTGGCCGCCGGTGGCCAGCGCGTCGGCGGGCACCTCGATGCGGTCGCGCACCGGCTGGGCGGACGGGCCGGCCTCGGCGCGGAAGGCGCGGGCCACGGCGTAGTCGACGCCGCGCACTTCCTCCACCCGCGCATAGACGTCGCTCAGGAACAGGTCTTCGCCCAGCCCGCGCCGGTCGAAGTGGAAGAAGCCGCGCTCGCCCTCGGCGGTGAGCCCCGCGCCCAGCGCCTCGCGCACCCGCACCATGGTCTCCAGCCGCAGGAAGTCCGGGAGCACCCGCACCTCCAGCGCGAGCCGCACCGGCCACGGGCGATAGTCGCGGACGCCGAAGCGCTGGCCCGGCGCGGCGCGGGCCGCCAGGAACGCCTTCACCCCGTCGCGCAGCGCCGGGGTCAGCGGCTGCCCGCCGGTGGAGGCCACCGTCACCACCACGGTGCGCCGCCGCCCCTCCCACCCGGCGTCGGCGCGCGCCTTGGCGATCCCCGCGTAGGCCAGCGCCAGCTCGGCGAAGTCGGCCAGCGACACGGCGCGGTCCAGGGTGCGCACCGCCAGCGGGGCCAGCCGGCGCACCTCGCCGGGGGTCTCGGCGTCGGCCCCGCCCGCGGCGGGCACCGGGTTGCGGGTCGATTCCACGAACTCCAGCGGCTGCACGGCGGCGGCGATCTGGCCGGCGCCCACGTTCCCCTGCGCCCCCAGCCCCACCCGGTAGCGCGCGCGCACGTTGTTGCGCCCGGTGGAGGGGCGCGCGCCGAAGCGGCCGTCGCCGAACACCACCGCGCTCGCCCCCTCGTCGTCCCGCTCCACCGCGTAGTGGCGGTCGTCGGGGCCGCTCTCGGCCAGGCTCTCCACCCGCGTCCAGCGCTCGTCGCTCACGAACACCTCCAGCGTGCTGCGCACCCCGCGCTCGCCGGTGGGGTCGTGCACCCAGGTGGTGGGGTCGCGCCGCAGCCTGAAGCGCTGCCCGGCCAGCGAGGCGTCGCCGCTCCCCAGCCCCTCCTCCAGCACCGTTTCGCCGTGGCTCACCGGGGCCACGTTGCCGTACACCACGGTCCCGGCCAGGGGGTAGGCGTGATCCAGCGGCGCGGCCAGGTCCACGGCCAGCTTCCCGCTCCCGTCCGGCGCCAGCGCGCGGATGCGCGCGCCCTCGGCGTGGCCGCCGCCCTCCACCACCAGGTAGTCGCCCGGGCTCAGCCCCTCCACGGCGCCGTCCAGGGCCAGGGTGGTGAGCCCCGCCGCGGTGCCGGCCTCGGAGCGGTCGAATCCGTCCACCCGCATGCTGCTGGAAAAGGGGCCGTGCACCCGCAGCGTGGCCAGGTTGAAGGCCGCGCCCACCGCGGCGGCGAAGCGCAGCACCGTGCGCCCCTCCTCGTCCACCGCCGCCTCGTCCAGATCGGCGACGCGGGTGCTCTCGCCGTCGTGCAGCACCAGCGGGGTGCCGGGCTCCAGCCCCTCGTACGCCGCGTCCAGCACCAGCTCGGTGGCCGTCGCCACCAGCCGCTCGCGGGCCACGGTGGTGGAGGGCGACACCGGCGCCGCGCCCGGCGCCGGGAGCCGCACGCGGTACAGCTCCACGGTGGGGTGGCCGTACCCCTGCTCCACCTCCTGGAAGGCGCGCGGGAGCGGCTCGGCGAGCAGCACGGCGTCGCCGTCGCGCCCGGCCACCAGCACCTGCTCCACCCCGGCGCCGTCGGCCACCAGCAGCCGGTCGCCCGCCTCGGGCTCCACCGAGGTGGTCGACGCGCGGTCGATCCGCATCGCCCCGCGCCGCAGCGTGCCGTGCGCGTGCCCGGCCGGGGTGCCGGCGTAGATCCGCGTCTCGGAGCGGCGCAGCGAGATCGGGAAGCCGCGGTTCCAGGTGACCAGCGTTCCGTCGCGCGCCACGATCCGCGCCGCCTCGGCCCGCCCGGGCGAGACGAAGAGGACGGCGGCCCCGGCGGGGGCCACCGACGGGGCGTCCACGTGGGCGGCGCGGTCGCCGGCGGTGATCTCGTCGGCGCGGGCGCGGGCGGCGGGGGCCATCGCCTGCTTCGGGTTGCCGCGGATCACCAGATCGGCGATGGGAATGGCGGCGTTGGACGGGATCGCGGCCGCGTCCCAGGTGATCCGCGTCTTCCCCTGCACCACCGCGGCGGTGAGCTGCACCGCGCGCGCGGCGGCGCCGGGAACGGCCAGGAGGACGAAGCTCCCCGCCCGCAGCCCGGTGTACGCCTGGTCGAGCGTGACGCCGGTGTCCGGCGGCACGCCGGCGGCGTTCAGCCGCCGGGCCGAGCGGTCGTGCCCGGCCAGCCGCAGCCGGTTGCGCGCGGCGTGGGCCCGCAGCGCGCGGCCGGTTTCGAAGACCAGCGACGGGCGGCCCTCCACCGCCGCCGTGCGCAGCTGGAAGCCGGCGGGGACGGCCCCCGCGCCGCCGGGCTTGAGCAGGAACGCCTGCAGCGACCCCGCGGCGGCCCCCGGCGCGGGGCGGTAGTCCACCAGCGCCGCCATCTCCAGCAGCGAGGCGGGGAGCACGGCGGTGCGCAGGTACGCCTCGTTGGCGCGGCAGTCCTGGTAGAAGCCCAGGACCTCGCCCAGGTAGGCGAAGAGCTCGGCCATGGCCACGCCCAGGTCCTGCGCCCCGCGGTTCTCGGCCAGCGCGCCGTTCCACCCCGGGAAGGTCTCGCGCAGGTGCTCCAGCAGCCGGTAGCGGAGCGTGGCGTAGTCGTCCGCGCGGTAGGCGATCCGCGGCAGGAAGGGCGGGTTGATCGCGGTGATCGGCTCGGCCTCGTGCCGGGCCACGCTGGGCACGGCCATCACCCCTCCTTTCCGCCGCAGGTGCGCACCAGGAGGATGCCGTTCTCGGGGTGCGCCGGGTCGCCGTCCAGCCGGGCGATCTCCAGCGGGTCCACGGGGATGAACCCCTCGGCCTCGCGGTCGGCGAAGCGGTCGCCCAGGCGCTTGAAGCGGGCGACGGAAACCGACTGCACCCCTTCCACCGCCGCGGCCGCCGCGTAGACGTCGCTCAGGAACACGAAGTCGCCGAAGCCGAAGCGCCCCGGCCCGAAGAACCCGCCGGCACCCCCCGAGAGCGCGCGCTCCACCCCCTGCCGCACCCCGCGCGCGAAGGCGCCCGGCTTCACCTGCACGGTCAGCCGCAGGTGCAGCGGGGCGTAGCGCGCCTCCTCCACCCGCACGTCGCGCCCTGCCACCCGGCGCTCGGCCAGCGCGCCCTCCAGCGCCGCCCGCAGCGCCGGGGTCAGCGCGCCGTGCCCCGGCAGGTCCACGCTCACCACCATGGTGGTCCAGCTCCCCGTCCACCGCGCCCGCGCCCGGGCGTGCAGCACGCGGACGATCCCGGCGCCGGCGGGGACGCCGTCCAGCAGCACCCGCTCGTAGTCTTCGGGGGTGACCGCGCGGTTCTGCCGGCGCAGCTGGCGGGGGCCGCGCAGCTTCGCCTCGTCCACTCCCTCGGGGTCGCGGGCGCCGAAGCTGGGGAGCGGGTTGCGGACGGAGCGCACCCCGCCGCCGGGGTCGGCGAAGCGGGTGAGGGTGTCGGCCGCCACCGCGCCGGCCTCGCCGGTCCCGGCGCGGTAGGTGGCCACGATCGCGGCGCCCGCGCGCGGCGCCTGGCCGCGCTCGCCGTCGCCGAAGTGCAGCGTCACGCCGCCGTCGTTTTCGCGCGCCACGCGGAAGTGCCGGTCGGCCGCGCCGCTGTCGATGAAGTCCTCCACCTCGCTCCAGCGGTCGCCGTCCACGTCGACCCGGAGGGAGGTCACCGGCTCCCCGTCGGCCCCCGCGGTAAAGGTGAGCGGCGCGAAGTCGAGCGCCACCGCCTGCCCGGCGAGCCCCGTCCCCGTGTCGCGCTGCGCGTGCGTCTCGCCGTGGCTGGCGCGCACCGCGTTGCCGCGCACGCGGGTGGCCGCCGCGGGGTGGCGCAACGCCAGCGGCTCGCGGAGGGTGAGCGTGGTGGTGTGCGCGACCGTGTCGACCACGGGGGCAGACGCGAGCTCGGCCCATTCGCGGCGCGCGGGGGGCGTGGCGGGCGCCGGGTCTTCCTCCAGCAGCAGGAGCGAGCCCGGCCCCAGGAAGGCGTCGTCCAGCTGCGCGGCGAGGACCACGCGCGTACCCGCCGCGTCGGCGGGAGCGTCGGCAGAGAGGGCCACGGCGTCGAGCTCGGGGTAGAGCACGCGGTCCTCGTCGGTCTCGAACACCACCGGGTCGTTCCCCGCGCTCCCGGCCGACCAGACGCGGAAGCCCCGGGGGAGGAACGCCGCGCCCACCCCCGCGCTGCGCACCGCCAGGAAGGCGCGGGCGGCGGCGCCGGGGTGCAGCCGGTAGTCCACCAGGCGCAGCAGCCGGCGCACCGAGTCGTACTGCACGGCCGTGCGCAGGAACCCCTCGGCGGCCACGCGGTCCTGGTAGTAGCTCAGCTGGTCGCCCACGTAGGCGAACAGCTCCAGGATCGCCATCCCCAGGTCGGCCTCGCTGCGGTCGCGCCACCCGGGGACGCGGCTGGGGAGAAGGTCCAGGAGGGCGCGCAGGAAGGAGTCGTAGTCGCGCGCCTGGTAGTCCACCGCCTGGGCCGGGCGGGGGATGTCGGGGGCCGCGGCCGGCCGGGCCGGGGGACGGCAGTCCACCAGGTTGCACCGCAGCAGCGCCTCGGGGTCCACCAGGATCGGCATCGGCCCTCTATCGCTCGGTCGTCAGCGGCACGGCGCTCGAGCGCCGGCCGGGCTCGGCCCCCACCTCGAAGGGGAGGAGCTGGAAGAGCTCGGTCTCCTGCTGCAGGTCGCGGGTGCGGGTGTACACCACCTGCACGGCCAGCCGCTCCTCGTCGGCCGTCACCTCCACCGCGTTGATCATCACCTGCTCGCCCATCTGCTCCTGGAGCGCGCGCGCCACCTTGAACTCGGTGGCCGCGGCCAGCAGCTCGTTGTTCCCCGCGAACACCAGGTCGCGCACGCCGCAGCCGAAGTCGGGGAGCATCACCCGCTCGCCGGGCGCGGTGAACAGGATCTGCTCCAGCCGCTGGCGGAGGTGCTGGTCCTCGTCGGCCCGCGCCACGCTCCCCTCGGGGGTGATGCGGAAGGGGAAGCTCAGGTAGCTCTCGTGCATCGTCCGCTCAGCTCACTTTCCCGGAAAGCGTCCGCGCCGCCAGGGGCACCCGCATCCCCGCGTCGGCGGCCGCGCGCAGGGCGCCGGCGCCGATGGTGACCTGCCCGCCCACCACCGTGAAGTTGCGGCTGGTGGCGGGGAGCTGCCCCGCCGCTTCGCCCGTGTCGCGCAGCGCGCCCGCGTCCACCGTCACGTCCATGCTCGCCTTCAGGTAGTCGATGATCCCGCGCGCCGTGGCGGCCAGGGTGCGCCGCCGCGACCGCGCCGACTCGTCGGTGTCCTCGGCCGGGTCGATCAGCCCGTCGTCCACCATCGCCGTCTCGATCGAGCGGGCCAGGCTGGTGGCCTCCCCCCAGTCGCCCGACGCGGTCACCGTTCCCGGCCGCAGCATCAGCCCGCCCCCTCAGACGGCGTCCGCCGGGCACGGCGGCAGCTTGGGGAGCTGCGGGAGCTGCGGCAGCGAGGGCAGCGGCGGGATCGGCAGGGGGATCACCAGCCGGAGCGCCGGGAGCTGCGGCAGCGAGGGAAGGGGCGGCAGCGCCGGGAGCTGGGGGAGCTGCGGCAGCGACGGCAGCGGCGGGATCGGCAGGGGGATCACCAGCCGGAGCGCGGGGAGCTGCGGCAGCGCGGGAAGGGGCGGCAGCTTCGGCAGTTGCGGCAGCGACGGCAGCGACGGCAGCGCCGGGATCGGCAGGGGGATCACCAGCCGCGGGATCGGGAGCGAGGGGAGCTTGCAGAGGCTCATCTCACTTCACCTTCACGGCCTTGGAGATGGCCGGGTGCGCGGGGGAGGAGAGCGGCATGGGCACCGGGAGCGGCGGGCCCGAGGGCCCGAAGGCGGTGGGGTGCACGTGCGCGTCGAACACGGCGGCGAAGGCGGTGCCCAGCAGCGCGGGCTCGAGGGCGCCCTCGCCCAGCGACACCGTTTCGCTGCGGATGTGCACGTTCTTGGCGATCACCTGCACCGCGTCGCCGGCCAGGTCCACCACGGTGCCGGCGTTGTTGGTGATGGTGGTGCCGCCGTTGCCCAGGCGGATGCTGTTGCCGCTCTCGTCCACCAGCGTGGCCTCGGCGTCGCCGGCGTTCAGGTACAGGTGCGAGCCGTTCAGGTTGCCCACGATCACGCTCCCGGTCTCGTCCAGCACCACCATGGTGTGCGCGTCCTTGTGGGTGATGCGGATCGCCTCCTCGCCCTCCACGTCGCTGAACTCCAGCACGTGCCCCGAGGGGGTCTTGAGCACCCGGCGCTGCGGCGCGTTCCCGCTCATCTCCCGCGCCTGCCGGGGGATGCCGGTCTCCCCGCCGGCGCGCGACCAGAAGGTGCCCACCCAGATCGGCAGGTCCAGGTTCCCCTCCTCGAACTCCACCCAGACCAGGGCGCCCACCTCGGGGATGAAGAACCACCCCTGGTCGGCCGCGCCGCCGAAGGGAACGCAGGGCCACGCCCAGTCGGTGACGCACGTCTCCGAGCCCAGCACGCTGGGCACGCGCAGCTTGAGGCGGCCGAGCTGGTCGGGGTCGGCGTTGTCGACCACGATGCCGCGGTACTTCCCGAAGAACTGGGCCTCGCTCCGCTCCGCCAGCCGCGAGACCGTCGCCGCCGTGTCGGTCATCCCCCGCGCTCCCTCGAGCGTTCGTCCGACGACCGCTGCCCGATCCGCGGTCCCCGATTCCCGGTGTCCAGTCCGTCGATCCCCTGTCCCCTGTCCCCTGTCCCCTGTCCCCTGTC
>Ga0207706_10001028_pt1 | contig 28347 bp, 26 predicted proteins | sample KBSC53metaG_FD_184318 | JGI IMG/M metagenome (GOLD analysis project Ga0207706, IMG submission 184318) | Corn rhizosphere microbial communities from Kellogg Biological Station, Michigan, USA - KBS C5-3 metaG (SPAdes) (version 2) | ecosystem: Host-associated > Plants > Roots > Rhizosphere > Soil ... | reverse complement strand
TGGCGCCGATCATTTCGCTCTCCATGATCAGCGTGCAATTCCTCCCGGAGAAGCCTACTGAGTCAATATTCAGCAGTTTGAAGCAAGGCCTCAAGTTCGTTCGCCGGCAGAACTCCATGGAGGCGCTGACGTTGCTGGCGTTCTGCATGACCGCCTTGAGCATGCCGATGCGAACCTATATTCCGGTGTTCGTCAGAGACATCTTTCATCGTGGTCCGGAAACCTACGGGAACCTGCTTTCCTTGATGGGGCTCGGTTCGATCTGCGGTTCTCTCGTTGTCGCGGGGAGAGGCAACACCCGGAACAAGGGACGGTTCGCCCTGACGATGCTGATTTTCCTGGGTGCCGGGATTTCAGGATTTTCTCTTTCGAGATCGTTGCCGCTGAGCTACACCATGCTGCTGCTCGTGGGTGCTTCCATGATGGCGGTCTTCGCCACGGTGACATCACTAGTGCAGTTGATTACAAGCAACGAAATGCGCGGACGTGTGATGAGCTTGTATAACTGTGCATTTCGGGGCGGCATGCCCATGGGGAATTTGTTGTCCGGATGGCTGGTGCCGATGCTTACAGCACCGGTCGTGTTGGGCGCGAGCGGACTACTCCTGATCATGTTGGCGCTGTACTTTCTGCTGGTGCAACGGCGAGTCGCCGAGCTTTAAGATTGCAAAGGTGCACGAGATCGCACTCCTTTTCGCAAATGAGAAAACCTCTTGGCGAAAGGCTTAGCGTGCCGTCTATCAGAGTGATGACGGATAAACAGGGTATCCCCAGTTCTGACTCAATCATCTCGACCGGATACCGGCCAGTATTCGCTCTGCGCAATCGTGTTCAGTTTGACCATGGCAGACACTATAATCCGCATGACCGGATGCATCGCGTTCAAGGCGCGCGGGCTCGTCGGATTCAATCATGAGTACGAATGAAAGCGGGCACTCCGAGCAGAAGCTTCGCCAAGAGGGGACCGACCTCACGATCACCGACGCTATCCCCATTGGGATCTCGGTCCTTGCCCCTGACGGCACAACACTATACGTGAACCGATTGGCTCTTGATCGCATTGGTCTCACGTCGGACGAGGTGAAGGGTAAAGGGCACTTAGAGCAAACCTGCCATCCTAACGATCTAGATCGGGTACTCGATCAGCGACGCATGGGACTGTCGAAGGGAGTGCGATTCGAGCTGGAAATGCGCTTGTTGCCGAAGGACGGAGAATATCGCTGGCATGTCTCTCACTACAACCCTCTAAAGGACGAATCAGGCAAGATCATCCGTTGGTACGTTACGGCAACCGATATCGACGACCGCAAGCGCGCCGAGGAAAAGTTAAGACGAAGTGAGCAAGAGCTTCGCACGATCACCGATACGATTCGCCAGCCCGTCGTGGCCCTAGCGCCCGATGGGAGTACGCTTTACGCAAACCGGGTGGCCCTGGATCTCACGGGACTCGCTATTGACGAGTTGGATGAGAAAGGGTTATTAGCGCGGGCTTTCCATCCCGGCGATGTAGACCGCCTGTCTGCCGAGCGTCAACGAGGGCTATCGGGTGGCACTCCGTTCGATTCGGAGGTCCGGGTGTTGTTCAAGGATGGGCAATATCGCTGGCATATCCTTCAATACAACCCCCTAAAAGACGAATCGGGCCAGGTCATTCGCTGGTACGGCACAGCCACTGATATCGACGACCGTAAGCGCGCTGAGGAGAAGCTACAGCAAAGTGAGCAAGAGCTTCGCACGATCACCGATGCTATTCGCCAGGTCATCGTGGTCCTCGCACCCGATGGAACGACACTCTATGCGAACAGTGTGGCTTGCGAAACAACGGGACTCACTCTGGATGAGGTGCTCAGTGAAGGGTTCTCAGTGAAAGTCTTCCATCCCGACGACGTAGACCGCCTCCGTGCCCGTCAAGAGGGGCTTTCGCATGGGGTTCCATTCGAGCTGGAAATGCGCGCCCGATACAAGAGCGGAGAATATCGCTGGCAGCTCGTTCAGTACAACCCACTAAAAGATGAACGTGGTGAGATCATCCGCTGGTACGCGACGGCAACAGACATCAACGACCAAAAGAGGACCGAAGAACGGCTTCGCAACGAGAACCTTGTGTTGCGGGAGGAAATCGATCGTTCTTCGATGTTTGAGGAGATTGTTGGCTCATCCAAACCAATCCACCAGCTGCTCAAGAAAGTGGAGAAGGTTGCACCCTCAGATTCGACCGTCCTCATTCTGGGCGATACCGGAACGGGCAAGGAGCTCATTGCCCGCGCTCTTCATCGAAGGTCGAAACGTGCAAATAGAGCTTTCGTGCGGGTCAACTGTGCCGCGATTCCGCAATCGCTAATTGCGTCCGAGCTTTTTGGCCACGAAAAGGGAGCGTTCACCGGCGCGCTGCAACGGCGGCTAGGAAGGTTTGAAGCGGCCAATGGAGGTACGCTGTTCCTGGACGAAATCGGCGAACTGCCGATGGAAACTCAGATCGCGCTCCTGCGGGTAATACAGGAAAGGGAATTTGAGCGTGTGGGCAGTAATCATCCAATCTCGGTAGATGTCCGTCTGATCGCAGCAACCAATCGTGACCTTCCAGCCGCCGTGGCGCAAGGAACCTTCCGTCAGGATCTCTTTTTCAGATTGAACGTGTTCCCGATCGCGGTCCCGTCACTTCGCGAGCGATCCGATGACATTCCATTGCTCGTCGAATATTTTGTCGGTCGTTACGCGAAAGAGGCCGGTAAAAACATACGCCAGATCGGCAAACACACCCTGGAGCAGTTGCAAAGCTACCATTGGCCGGGAAACATTCGCGAATTACAGAACGTTGTAGAACGTGCAGTCATCCTCAGTGAAACCGAAACCTTCGATGTGGATGAGAGTTGGTTAAACACTGAATCGACAATTCCATCGCAGCACGAGGGCCTTTCGGCATTAGATGATCGTGAAGTGGAAATGATCGAAGCCGCTCTCGCCGAGACCCATGGACGGATTTCCGGACCTTCCGGAGCAGCCGCGAAACTAGGGATACCACGCCAGACACTGGAATCGAAGATCCGACGGCTTGGCATCGATAAATACGGACAGAAGCGGCCCAGCTCAAGATAGCAGCGAACCGCTACCCTTCTACAGTGCTCCCAGTTTTTGTCTCAGGAAGCTTCGTCACCATTCCGTCCAAAGGCCCGTGGGGACTCGCTGAGCGCTCGTCACTTTGCCGAAGATGCAGCGTCGTTGCCCAAGGATCAAGCTTGTTTTCAATAAGGTGCAAATGGCGAAACGCCTGCATATACAGCGCCCGGAGAATGAACTCAGAAAGGGGTAGGGCGCAATGAATAGCCAAGTAAATTTCGTTGAGCGGCGCGACCACCCTCGGGTCGGAGTTATGGCACAGCTTGAAAACATTACGTACAGCGTTCTGCGCAAGCACGGCGTCGTCAGCGGCCCCGGCAGCGAAGCTCCAACGCCTATGCCGATCACGCATTGGGTGGAACAGCAAGGAGATCCGACAATGGCAAGCCTTACAGTCATCTGGAGCAACGATCAACCAATACGTCAAGAGACGACTCCACGCACTTGGCTGCTCTATAACAATAGGGACATTATCGAAATCGATGTCAGGCACGGCGACTCCCGGATCGATACGCCAATTTTGAACAGGGCGGCTTGGTCCTTCACCTGCGCAAAGAGAGCCGACGCCGCATCAGATACGAAGAGCAACCACAATGATGCGGCGGGTCGCAACCATAGCGCTCGTAGCCATCAAACATTTCTAGCTTAAGCCCTGTCTCAATTTCCCACCATTGTTCCTACCATTCCGGCCCGGGCTGCAAAGCCCGGGCTCCAGCCTTTCTCATGGGAATCCTTGAATACCGCTTGTAAGCAAAGAATGAGCGGCCCACTCGGTATCTTTCGGAGCAATCCGTCCCCATTCTGCGAGAGGCTCACTACGGCAAGCTCGCTGAATGTTCGTCGTTTTGCTGAAAGCGCAGCGTGATTCCCCAAGACGAGGACTGTGTTTTCAATGCGGTGCAAGTGGCGCGCTGCCTGCATAAGCAGGTGTAGAGAGTGAGCACTCAGAAAGGGGACACGATGTTCCAAGAAATGAAAGCGGAACAATTCCATATGTCCGGCGGACTAGAAGTCGAATCCACCACAGCCAAGACCTCATCGAGCTTTGTTGAATTGCGCCACACCCTTCCCACGCACGTCGACATCGTCTCCCCATTCGTAGATCAAATGATGCGCTTCATTTCGAGATTCCGAGTGACAGAAGGAGACAACTTCGAAATTGAACTGGCACTGCGTGAAGCGCTTTTAAATGCCATCGTCCACGGCAACCAGGAGGACGCTGACAAATGCGTGTACGTCAAGTGCCGCTGTACCGAAGATGGTGAAGTCTCAATAACGATCGAGGATGAAGGGCGTGGATTTAAGACGGACTCGGTCCCGGACCCAACGTCTCCTGACAATCGCCTACGAACTCACGGCCGTGGAATTTACCTCATGCGGACGTCCATGGACGAAGTCCGCTTCGAGCGCAACGGTTCGGTCGTGCACATGCGCAAGAATCGTATCGCGGAACTATCTGCGCAGAGGAGAACCCAATGACGCGCCGCCTCGCCATCATTGTCCTTATTCTTGTGCAGCTAGGTACAGGAGTTCTGGCCCAGACCAAAGAACCCACAGTCGGCGCCATTCAGGGCCTCGTGTTCACGATCGATCCAGACGGTACCCGATCTGTCGTGCCAGGCACAAAGATTTCGCTCGACGGCTCGAGTCACTTCGAAGCGGAGAGTGACGCCCAGGGCCAGTTCGCATTCGGATCGGTCCCTCCCGGCAACTACACGGTCACGGCAAACGCGCCTGGCCTGGTCGCATCAGCGACAGTCGCCGTCATTGCCGGAAGCGCCTCCCAGGCCCCGCTGGAAATGAAAGTCGCGGCAGTCGCGGAATCAGCCACGGTAACCGCCACCACAGAGCAAGTAGACACAAAAGAATCTTCGGGAAGCACCACCATCGGCGAATCCCTGGTCGAGCATATGCCGAATCAGGGTGAGCGTTTTGAAGACCTGCTGCCTCTGGTTCCGGGAGTGGTTCGAGGACCAAGCGGCCGGATCAACATGAAAGGCGCGCGCGCCTCAGAAAATGGATCTCTGGTCAACAGCGCAGATGTTACCGACCCAGCTACGGGCGAAGCCGCAATCAGCCTTCCCATTGACGTGGTTTCGTCCGTGCAGGTTCTCTCTACTCCCTATAACCCAGAGTTCGGGAAGTTCACGGGCGCTGTTTCGAATGTTGAGACACGGACTGGCGACTTCAACAAATTTCGCATCTCGGCCCAGAACTTTCTTCCCAGACTTCGGAGGGTGGATGGATCGATCATGGGCATTGCCGCCGTTTCGCCGCGGGTCACATTCTCTGGTCCAATCGTAAAAGATCGCGTTGCTTTCACAGAGTCATTGCAGTATCGCTACGAGCGCAACCCCGTATACAGCCTGCCGACGCCTCAACGTGATACCAAGTCTGAGAAGTTCGACTCCTACACACAAATTGACATCAACATCAGCAAGAGTCAGACTGCAACGGCTTCATTCGCAGTGTTTCCCGAAAAGTTCGACTACTACGGTCTGAACACCTTTACTCCCCAGGCGAGCACACCTGATTTTCACGAGAGTGGCTATCAGGCCTATCTGCAGCATCGCTACGTTACGGACTCCGGAGACCTGCTAACGTCACAGATAAGCTATAAGTCCTTGGGTGCGGACCTTTTCCCACGGTCCAGTGCGCCCTACCAACTGCTCACAGAAACGACCGAGGGCGGATTTTTTAATCGTCAACATCGCAATACTTCTCGAACCGAGTGGGAAGAGGTTTTCCGATCACACCCTCATCAGTTCCTTGGGACCCATCAGTTGAATGCGGGCCTCGCCTTCTCGCACAGCTCTTACGAAGGTCGGCAGAACCTGTCCCCAGTAGAGATCATCGGTGTTGCGGGCTATTCGCTCACGGAAATTCAGTTCGGACCTGCATCCCACTTCAACATCGACAAGAACGAAATCGCGTGGTTCGCAGGAGACAAGTGGGCGGTCTCAAATCGGTTGACGCTTGACCTGGGTCTGCGCTTCGATCGCGACTCCATCACCGATTCGGTCAGCATCGCTCCACGCGCCGGCTTCGTTCTGGCGTTGACCAAAGATAACAACACACTGCTCAAAGGGGGCGCGGGTTTCTTCTATGACCGCGTGCCGCTAAACATTCCAACATTTGTTGACCTGCCTTCGCGGACAGTCGTCATGCGCGATCCGACAGGCCAGTCCCTTAGCTCGACAGCCTATTCGAATGTAATTTCGGATGGTTTGCGCACTCCACGCAGCACGGTGTGGAACCTCGAAGTGGATCGCCAAGTGACAAATAACTTCTTGGTGCGAGTTGGATATCAGCAGCGTAATACGGTCCGGTCGTACTTCGTCAATCCGATTGAATCGGATGGCGTCCTCTCCTTATCGAGCCGTGGAAGCAATTTGTACAAAGAGTTTCAGGTTGCGGGACGCTATCAGCTCCACCACAGCACGATTAACGCTTCTTACACGCGCTCAAAAGCCTATGGTGACCTGAACGATTTCAACCAGTTCTTCGGCAACGATCCGGTCGCAGTAATTCAGCCAAATCAGCGTGGGCGCTTGCCGTTCGATGCGCCGAACAGATTCCTGGCGTGGGCGGAGATTGCCGCCCCGTGGAAATTGACCTTCTCGCCTGTAGTCGACGTTCACACCGGATTTCCATATTCCACGATTAATCAGTATCGAGAATTCGTCGGACCCAGAAACGAATCACGTTTCCCGCGATTCGTCTCGACGGACCTGCAGGTCTTGCGACGGATCCAACTGCCTTTCAAAGAGAAGCATGCGAAAGTCGGGTTCGGCGTGTTCAACGTCTTTAACCGCGCCAATTATCGGGACGTGCAGAACAATCTCGACAGCGATCGCTTTGGCCAATTCTTCAACGGCGCAGCACGGACCTTTCACGGCAAATTCGTATTGGAGTTTTGAATATGAAACTGACCATCAAGAAAGCCTTTTCCAGCCTAACGTTTATTTTGTTAGTGGCCCTTGCGCCAGCGCAGGCAAGTGCCCCACTTCCTTCGGCAGAGGATATTGTCGCGAAGATGATGCAGTTTGACGCTCAACGACAATCCGACCTGACCGGATACACGGCGACGCGCCGCTACGTCGCCGTGAATAAGAAGCGCCGCGCCGAAATGCTCGTGCGTGTCTACTGCGACAGCAACGGTACCAAGCAGTTCAGCGTCGTTTCCGAAGAGGGTTCAGGTGCAATTCGCAAGCACGTGTTTCAGAAGCTGCTGAGCGAAGAGACGGAGGCGTCCCGCAAAGGCACACGCAACGGCACGCGGCTCACTCCCGCTAATTACGACTTCCGCGCTGCTGGTAAAGAAGCTCTTCAAACTGGACCAGCATACGTGCTTGAGGTTGCGCCAAAAACGCCAAACAAGTATTTGATCACCGGCAAGATTTGGGTTGACGCCACCGACTATTCGATCGTTCGAATTGAAGGCCAGCCCGCACGCAATCCTTCCTTCTGGGTGCACAGCGTTCATTTCGTCCACACTTATCAAAAGGTCGGGCCATTCTGGTTTGCATCTTCAACCGATACTACAAGTCAGATTCGGGTCTTTGGGGACTCGGAACTCACAATCGAAAATGTCGATTACAAGTTGAATCCACCGCACAAATCAAAGACCACTTCCATTGAACAGGATAGCGATGCGAGGCCGGCGCGATGAAAAAGGCAGAAATGGCAGTCGCATTTGTCGCAGTTACTCTCTTCGCATGGGTCCTCGCCCACGTTGGTTTCGCGTCACTCGTGCCGCAATTGAAGGCGCTGCGAATTGCCCTGCCAATAGTTCTGGGACTCAGCCTTCTGCGCCTGCTCCTGCAAAGCATCTCATGGTCGGCGTCCCTGCAAGGTGAGAGCGTTAACGTTGACATTTCGAGATTGGCAGCAATTCGCTTAGCTGGCCAATCCATGGGATATCTCACGGTTCTCGGGCCGGTGATTTCCGAGCCCATGAAGATCAAGCTGCTCGGGACTTCCGCCCAACCAACGATCACGGCCACGTTCCTCGACAATGGCGTCTACTGGTTCACTTCCGCATTGCTCGCGATCTGTGGAATTGTGAGTCTTCCCTTCGTGAGAGCTCAAGGCACGGCTTACCACCTGATCCCCACCGTCCTCGTGCTTGCTCTGATGGTCTTTCTTATTACCCGTCGCAGGCCAGTCTTGTCCGGAGTAGTGAGTGGACTAGGAAAACGAGCTCCGTCTTGGCTCGTACGCGCAGAAGACTTCGAATCGTCGATCCGCAATTATCGGTTCAATCAGCCTGCTCTGGTCAGCCGAATGTTCTGGATCGATGTCGCGTGTCAGGCGCTGGTTGCTTCCGAAGTGGGGGTCGTCTTGTGGTCACTTGGCCTGACAATTCATTTCTTCACAATTCTGGCCATTGAAGGCGTGACACGCGGACTAAAGATACTTAGTGGATGGATCCCTGCACGGCTGGGGTCTGACGAGGGTGGCGCAATCTCCGCGTTTGCTTTAACGGGTCTCTCACCAATGCTCGGTCTTGCCTTGGCTCTAACTCGCCGCGTACGCGATCTCCTCTGGGCTTTCATCGGAATCGTTTGGCTCGTCTGGAATTCCCGTAGAACGAGACGCTCGGAGAATACGGCAATACCAATCCCAACCATATTTGCGAAGGAGACTCTCTCATGAAGGCGGTGATATCCATCTCAGAACTTGGTGGCCTCGTAAGCGGGCAGCAAGCAACGAAAATGCTCATGAGGCCCATTGCCGGAGTTCCACTTCTGATACGAACTGTATTGACTGCGGTGCGAGCCGGGGCAAACGAGGTTCTGTTGGTTGTTCCAACGGCAATCAGCGAACTGTCCTTGCAAAACTTCCTCGAAAGAATCTCACAACGAGGAATACGGATCGAAGCTATTCAGACTAGCGATTTCGATCCGCAGAGATACACGAGCTGGATCGCCCTGAAGTGGCATTTGAAAGATGAGTTCCTGTGGCTGCCATGGAACTGGGTTACAACCAAGAACCTCATCTCCAAGTTGCCGCTGGTCGTCGAGTCCGTCGACTGGACTAAAGCCGCATACACGACATTGCCTGAAGTAGACCGTGACCGGGCATCCTCAGCCCTCTCCCCGAGGAGTGCAGGAGGCGTTGCGGTCACGTCGTCAGCGACCGTTGTGGCTGCTGAACGATTTCTAGTTGCGAATTCGGGAAAAGTTTCGGACGGCATCCATACATCTTTCAATCGACGGCTTTGCCGTCCATTCGTAAGACTACTTACTCACACAGCCATTACTCCCAACGCCGTCACGTTCGGCGGAGTCGTGGTCTCCATTCTGTCGGCAATCGCTTTCGCGCGCGGGACGTACCTCTGGTCAGTGTTTGGCGCCCTCCTTTTCTACATTGCCGGTCTGTTCGACGAAATGGATGGAATGCTGGCGCGAGTCAAGTTCGCAGAATCGCCAAGCGGGACATGGATTGAGGGAATGGCCGATGGACTCAGCTACCTTCTCCTTTTTAGCGGAATCACGATAGGCCTGCGCCAACAGTACGGCAGCACTGCCGTTTCGATGGGCATCGCCCTTCTGATCGGCTTGGTTCTTGCGTTGATCGCCACATCGTTCCAGCGTCGCCGCGCGACCACACCCGATCGACCGAATGAGTACCTTGGCCGTTTCTACCAACTGCTCGAGAAGGATTCGGGAAACTGGATTTCCCGCGTCGTCAGACAGGTGCAGGCGTTCCAAAGAAGAGGAGTATTGATCCACTACATCGTCATTTTCACCGTGATCGGGGCGCTGCCGCTGGTCTTCGTGCTGGCAACACTCGGAGCTCACCTCACCTGGATCCTGACGCTGTATTTCAATCGACGGTTCTTTTCCCAGTCATCTCGCTCAGAAGTACAACCCACAGTCAGTAAGCTAAAGGAGGCATTATGAAAGCGGTAATCTTGGCTGCCGGACAGGGCACAAGGATTCGGTCTGTACATGGCGAACGTCCAAAGTGCTTGATTAAAGTTGACAACAGCACGATCCTCGATCATCAGCTCGACGCATTAGCCGATGTAGGAATCAATGACGTGGCAATCGTTGTTGGCTACGAGAAGGAACAGATTATCAATCACGTAAAGAGTCGGAATCGGAGCTACATGCAGCGGATTCACCTCATCGAGAATCCGGCGTTTGCAATCACGAACAATATCTATTCGCTTTGGGTCGCACTCGAGTGGGTCCGCGGCGACAGTTTCATCGTGCTTAATGCTGACGTGATATTTGAAGCCGACGTTCTTGATATTGCAGTAGGTACAAACGCGCCAATTTCCATGATCGTTGATCCCTTGTGGCGGGATGAAACCATGAAGGTAATCATTCACGGTGACCGCATCCTGCAAATGAGCAAAAGGATCTCGCGTGAGCATTTTAGCGGCACTTATATCGGCATTACTATTTTCTCGAAGGCGATTCAAGCACGATTCTTCCAAAAAATGGGTACGCTAATTTCCAGCGGCCGCGTGAATGACTTCTTTAATGTTGCTGTGCAGGAACTCGTCGATGAAGGCGTCCACGTTGGTTACACGAGCACCGATCGACTGGCTTGGGCAGAGATCGATGATCCAATGGACCTGAGTTTTGCACAACAAAACGTATTCCCTCAGCTTGCGCCTGCACAGCTTTGACCGTGTCGACGAACGAAATCATTGCCGAGTGTTTTGCGCCCAATCAATGGCTATCGTGGCCAAGCAGTTCCGTTCGCGTTTTGGACTGGAACATCGACCGAGGGTTAAAGCTATCGGAAATCATAGATTTCTTGGGCGAATCGGAGGCCGATATTTTCCTTCTTCAGGAGGTTGACATCAATGCCGAACGAACGCACCGTCTGAACATCGCTCAGGAGATCGCCCGTAAGTTGCACCTCAATTACGTTTTCGGACGCGAGTTTGTGGAATTGTCTCAGGGGTCGAAGACTAATCCGGCGTATCACGGACAAGCAACACTATCGCGATGGAAAATGTCGAAGTCGCGCATCATCCATTTTCAGCGGCAGTCCGATTTTTGGAAGCCGCGCTGGTTTAAGCCGAATCTGCAAACATTTCAGGAGCGTCTCGGCGGAAGGATCGCCCTCGTGTCGGAGATCGACATTCAGGGCTTACGCGTAGTGACCTATAACCTGCACCTGGAGAGCCGGTCCGACGACGAACTACGGCTGGCTCAGTTGGTTGAGGTCTTGCACGATGCTGCGGCTTACGATACGGCGCGTCCGCTCATTCTGGCAGGCGATCTCAATTTGAACGCGTCGACACCCCGCGTATTAGAAGGGCTCGCACGCGCCGGATTTCACGCGGCGGTGCCAACGGCCCAAGTGGCTACCACTCCGCGTCGTCACTGGCTGGAGCCTGGCCGTCATATTGATTGGGCTTTCGTACGGGGCTCTTCGCAACCAAAGGCGGGTAATGTTCTGAAATCCGTCAAAGCTTCTGATCACTATCCAATCTCCTTCGAGGTGCGGCTGAGTGCTGCCGACCAGAGAGTTGCATCGTCTGGATTTTTGTCGTTTTTCTGAAGTGTCACATTGTCCTCTAAATCTTCAATGTGGCTGCCCTTCATCTTTAGCTGCTTCACCACGTGGCCCCTTGCCCAGCTCTCGTCATTTTGCTGAGCATGCGGCGTCATTCTAGTGTTCACTTTCTTTGCTTTCAGCAGTTTTCGGATGGAGAGCCGGTTGCATTTGTTGATTGTGTCGGCGTTCAGCAAGAAGAATCTCGACGAACTTCAAAAGCTAAGAATGGCGGTGAACCAAATGAGCCAAACATCAAACTGGAATATCCAATATTGCTGCGGGGAGTTCCTGCACTCATCAGACGTTGTCAGCGTCCGCGAACTTAAATTCTGCGAAGGCTGCGGAAATTTGCTTGTTCGCTTGCGCGGATCGAAGGCGCAGTTTTGTCGTAACTGTAAGCCACCGGTACCGATTGCCACAGGGAGAATGCAATGACAGTGCTTTCCATTAAACACCAAGCCCTAGCGCCGTTTGCGCACCACCATCCGTATGCCAGTCTTTGCCAAGCCGTAATTCTCCGTGCCGTGCAGGACTTGGCGCAGCAGCAGTACCGAGACGAAGCCCGCGAATGGCTGCTTTCTTCCGACTCCGAGTACACCTTCGCCACCGCGGGAATTGACCCGCAAAGCATACGCCAGCAGATGATCTAGATCGATAACGAGAAGGGGGGCGACACGATTTATGTGGTGCTCGATCGCCTCCCCTGGGCGAAGGGACTGTGAAACACGTTGCCACGCGCGAACTGCCCCTGGTTGCATCGGTCTTGAACGGATAAGGAGAACGACATGTGCATCATCAATGGGACGCCAGAAATCCCCATGCAAAGATTTGGGAAGATCAGCTCTGATCAACACGCGAGCGGTGCAATCGCTCGGCCAGCGCTTAACACCTGGATCATAACAACTATGATTTTTATTCTTTTGATTGCTGTGTTCCGAATGGAGCTCCACCTTCGCAAAGTTGAACACCGATCACTTCCTGCGGCGCAGAAGATTGAATCGCCGTCCTTCGGACGGCTCGACTAGAAAACGGGCCTCCGAGCCAAAGTAGTTGGTGTCATGGCGATTTTTCACCAGTTATGATGGCTTCTTGCACGAATCAATTTCGGATGCCTTCGGCGACAGGAGGAGTGGCGATGCGAGAGGATGCGTTTTTCCGAATCTCTAACGAAGTGAGATATGTTGCACTTTATTTGGATGGGCAATTGACTCTCCGCGAGCGTCCGGCCTTGGCCAATCCTTCGGCGTCGGAATCAGACAAGTATGAGGAACTGATCGTGAATCCCGCACTTTTAACGTTGCTGAAACAGCGCGGGAACATTGACTGTGGTGGAGTTAAGTTCGTGGTGATCCGATACGGTAACTTCTGGCAGACTGTATGGCCACTTGAGCAAGGCCATGTGTCAGTGGGGCTCGAGCTGACTGCTGATCCTCTGGAGCATGCGAAAGCGATTCAGAGGGTCATCGCGGAGCAGGAACTTTAGATCGCAGCGCAGACTCTGTTCTAGCCGAGGATGATTGATTTGATCAGGCGATTTCACTCACTGGCTTTTCCTTGACGAATGCCGGTTGCGGCGTCGGCGTGTCCACCACACGCAGAGCGGTGGAAGCAAGAGCAGCAATGAGTGGAATTGAGCGTCGTGAGACAGTTTCTTGTAGGACGGGAATAACCCCGCGATTCCACCCCAAATCATCACGAATCCGCTCCACATCCAGAAAACTGCCATACCCCGACCGAAACATCCTTAAAAGGTGGAAGCTTTACAACAGTAGGCGGCGGCTCAACAGGTACTTGATCTTCCGCCTCAGAGATAGGCCGGTGTGTGTGCAAGGTCGCCCAAGGTGCCGCAAGACTACGGGGGAGTAGTTGGTGTAATGGGATGTATCAACAGTCATCGCTCCAAGCCCAATAACGGGTCTACCCGTCCCGTTCACGGACCAGCCAGCCGGTTGACCTTCTGGTGCTCCCGAAGTCAAGCTGCCGCGGGCTCTGCCGCGCTCCTCTTCGACCCAAGTGCTTCCGAAAGCTTCTTCGAAACAACCTCAACGGTTACCCTCGTCGCAGGGGTATCCGCCAAGGCGTTCAAAAGCGCGTAATCGTGATGCGTAGCAAGTACACGTAGTGGTGTTACATCAACGCCCGCTTGAATGAGCTTTCTGGCGTACTGCTCACCCTCGTCCCGAAGAATGTCGTTTTCATCCACGATCACTAGGGCAGGGGGCAATCCCTTCAACTGTTCGAGCGCTGTTGACAACGGAGAGGCGGTCGTTTTCATTCGGTCCTCCTTATTAGGAGCATAGGCATCCCAGAACCATGCCATTGCTGCTCTCGTCAGCCATGGACCGTCCGCGAACTCTTCATACGACGGCTGAGTCATGCTCGAATCCGTGACTGGGTACATGAGCACCTGATAACGAATTAGCGGCCCCTTTCGCTCTTTCGCGAGCTGGGCGACCACCGCTGTCGTATAGCCCCCTACGCTCTCGCCAGCCAGGGCCAACCGGGTTGAATCGAGGCCCAGCTCTCTGCCGTGGTCCGAGACGTACTTTGTTGCCGCATAGCACTGCTCGACCGGAACCGGAAACTGTGCTTCCGGGGACGGGGTGTAACTCACAAATACAAATGCGGCATTCGTGCCGTTGACGAGGTCCCGCACGAGTCTATCGTGAGTGTGCTTGCTGCCAAGAACCCAGCCGCCGCCGTGGAAATACATCACAACCGGAAGCAAACCTTGTGCGCCCGCTGGGCGATAGATGCGAACCGGGACCTCACCGGTGGGTCCTACAGGAAACACCCTTTCTTCTACATCCGCCGGAAGCTTCTTGACGTTGATAGCTTGGAGATCTTCCAGAACTTTGCGAGCGTCCGCGTAGGACAGGGTGTAGAGCGGTTTTCCCCCTTGCGCTGCAAGAGCGTCAATAAAAGCTTGTGTCGTTGTTTCGAGAACGATTTCACCGTCGTTCGTCATAACAGTTCCTTTTCTCGGCCGTCAGGCCATTTGGCTATTCGTGCGAGTAAGTCTAGGCCGGGGGCTGGAGTTTTCCAAGAGGGTGAGCTCGATTGTCGAAAATAAACGATTGCACTGACAGCGATTGTTGGTTACGTTCGAGAACCAGAGTTCAAAGACGACAGAATAGGTCTTCTGCCGAAATTGGCGCGGGACAGTAAGGCGCGTGGTTTCCACTTCCGCTTAAGACAGGGGTTGTACAGACGCAATGAGTTCACTCCCATCCACCCCCGAGCGCACTGTACAGGTTGACGAACGAGAGAAGTTCGCTTAAGTCTGCTCTCGCGAGGCCAATTTGCGCGGCGAAGTATCTGGTGTCGCTATCTAGCACCTCCAGATAACTTGTGGCTCCGCCCCTGTATCTCATCTTGGACAAATTGGTCGCCTCTTCGGCTGAATGGGTTAGCTGTTCCTGCTGAATGCGCACTTCCTGGCTTTTGCGATATCCAACCAATGCATCGGAAACATCTCGAAAGGCCTGCTGCACAATGCGCTGATAGTCCAGTGAAGCTTCTTCGGTGCGGGCACTAGCTAGCCTGACCCGATTCCGGATTCTGCCGCCCTCAAACACCGGTTGCAGTGCGTTGCCGCCGAATGTCCAGAACCCTGCGGGGCCAGTGAACAGACTAGTCAAAGCTGAGCTCTGATAACCACCTGTGGCAGTCAATGAGATTTGAGGAAAGTAATCTGCTTTGGCGACGCCGATCTGGGCGTTAGCAGAAATCAGTTGTTGTTCCGCCTGGAGAATGTCCGGGCGACGTTGCAATAGAGAGGACGGCAGCCCCGCGGGAACTTCCAGGGCATGGGGCTGATCGACAAGCTCTCTTCCACGCGCAATACTCTCAGGATACTTGCCGAGAAGAGTGCTGATGAAGTTTTCCTGCTGTTCGATCTGCTGTTCAAGCCCTGGTATAGCGACAGCGGCGCCATAGACCAACTGTTCGGCCTGTCGGACATCGACCATGGAAATCGCGCCGCCATCGGCCAGAATTTGAGTCAGTCGCAGCGAGTCTTTTCGTGAGGCGAGGGTTTCGCGTGAGATTTCAAGTTCAAGATCCAATTCGCGCAACTGAAAGTAGGCGCTGGCAACACCGCTGACCAGTGAGCGGATCACCTGACGCCGCGCCCATTCCTGAGCGAGCAGGTCGGCCCGAGCAGACTCGGTCGCGCGTCGAAATTTTCCCCAAAAATCGAGCTCCCAAGCGAATGACGCACTCACCTGACTCGCGCTGGTTTCGATACTAGGAATCGTAACTGTCTGGGGAAGACGTTCATTGACCGCAGCTGCACCGGCCGTGACGGAAGGCAATTGATCTGCTCGCGTGATGCCGAGCTGCGCTCGCGCCTCGAGAATTCTTGCAGCCGCGATCCTCACGTCGTAGTTCTGCTCCAGGGCTGTGCGGATAAGTTCACGCAAAACCTCATCCGGGAACGCGTCCCACCATTTCTGAGTACCGAACGAAGCAGCTTCAGATTGGCCCGTCTGCGCTGGAGACGCCCCTCTATATTCGGGGGGAGCAGGCAGGCTCGGTTTTTTATACTTGGGCCCGACGACACATCCCGAACACAGCGCGACAAGGAAGATGATGCTTAATATCTTTTTTCTTCTACTCATTTTCAATCATCTCCATGCGACGGTGAAGGCGACGTTCCTGGCATTGCAGCTGGAGCCCGGTGAGAAAGCCTTTCTACTACCACAAACAACGCCGGAATGATGAACACGGCGATCAATGTGGATGCCAACATTCCTCCGATCACCGTCGTGCCCATAATCTGGCGGGCAACTGATCCCGCACCGCTGGCGGTCCACAACGGAACGCAGCCAAGCACGAATGCAAATGAGGTCATCAAGATGGGCCGCAAGCGAACTCTTGCCCCGCCCAGCGCGGCGTCCACCAGCGGCTGCCCGTTTTCGTATGCGTCTTTGGCAAACTCGACGATCAAAATGGCGTTTTTCGCCGCCAGGCCAATCAGCATGACCAGACCAATCTGTGAATACACGTCGGTTTCGATCTGCACCATGAATGGAGGGACGAAGAAACCGAGTAGGGTACGCCGGAGCCAAAGCACAAAAAATGCGCCGAAGACCGCCACCGGTGTACTCAACAGAACACTGAAAGGTAATGTCCAGCTTTCGTATAGGGCCGCGAGAATGAGGAACACCACCAACAGCGAAAAGCCAAAGACCACCGCCGGAGGCACTCCCTCCTGCGCTTTTTTCTCCTGAAACGAGATACCCAGGTAGTCATATCCCATTTCAGGTGGCATGGTCTCAGCAAAAACTTTTTCTAAGGTCGCCGTCGCTTGGGCCGAGCTATATCCAGGGGCAGCGCTACCGATGATCTGTGCCGACCGGTAAAGGTTGTAGCGCATGGTGAATTCAGGACCGGAGCGCGATTCAAATCTGGTCAATGCGGAGAGCGGAACCATGTCGCCGTCCTTGTTGCGCACATAGAATTGACCCACATTCTCCATCCGGTTGCGGTAAGCTCCTTCGGCTTCGACATACACCTGCCACTGCCTCCCAAAGCGGTTGAAGTAGTTGATGAACGTGCCCCCCATGAAGGCCTGAATGGTTCGATAGACATCTCGAATATCCACGCCCTGCTTCAGAGCCTTGTCCCTGTCCACCGCGATGAACTGCTGTGGGACGCTGGGTAGAAACGTTGTATTCACCGAGGCAAGTTCGGGTCTCTTGCGAGCCGCTGCAAGAAATTTGTTCATGTTTTCGGCCAGAAATGCCACGTCTTTCCCCGATCTATCTTCCAGCACAAACGTGAATCCACCCGAAGTCCCCACTCCAGGAATCGCTGGGGGAGAAAATGCAAACGCAATGCCGTCCGGAAGTCCCGCCAGCTTGCGATTTATGCTCTGGCGAATGAACTGATACTGTTCTTCCCTTTTCTTGCGGTCCTTCCACTCCTCCAATGTGACGAAGAAAAATGCGCTGTAGCTCGACCGCGTGAGACTCAGGAGGCTGAATCCGATCACACTCGCGGTTGATTTAACACCCGGGGTCGTGGCAAGAGTTTGCTCGATTTCACGCGCGGTCGCCTCTGTTCTTTGCAGCGACGATGCGCTTGGCAGCTGCAGGTTCATGAACATGTAACCCTGATCTTCGTCGGGAAGGAAGCTGGACGGCACTTTAGAACCAAAAAAACCAGCAAGGCCTGCGCAAACAATAAGAAGAACAAAAGCAACTGCGGTCTTGCGGATCAGAGCACCGGCAATGCTTACGTAGCGGTCGGTCACGCGCGCAAAAACCCGGTTGAACCAATCGAAAAATCGTTGCAATAAGCCGCCACTTTTCTGACGCGGACGCAGCAACAGTGCGGAGAGGGCGGGACTCAACGACAGCGCATTGAAGGCCGACAGAATCACCGAAATGGCGATGGTCACCGCGAATTGCTGATATAAGCGTCCGGTGATTCCCGGAATGAATGCTGTCGGGATGAATACGGCGGACAACACCAGGGCGATGCCCACTACTGGCCCCGAGATTTCCTCCATCGCCTTGAAGGTTGCTTCTTTCGGCGACATCCCTTCTTCGATGTGGTGCTCGACCGCCTCCACCACCACAATGGCATCATCCACAACAAGACCGATGGCAAGAACGAGGCCGAACAGCGAAAGTGTATTGATGGAAAAACCAAACACTGGAAACAGAACAAAGGTTCCGACCAGCGACACCGGTACAGCCAGAAGTGGAATGAGTGTGGCGCGCCAGCCCTGCAGGAAGATATAGACCACGATGATCACCAGTACGATGGCAATCGCGAGGGTCTCGATTATTTCTCTGATCCCCTCGGCCACGGCTCGGGTTGTGTCCAGCGCGATGGTGTAGTCCACGCCTTGCGGCAGTCTCAGCTTCTCTTCTGCAAGAAGTTTTTTGACTCCACCTGCCGCCGCCACAGCATTCGAGCCCGGCAACTGATAAACCGCGACGATCGCACTCGGCTTGCCGTTCAAGTGACTGACGACGGTGTAGTCCTGCGCTCCGAGCTCAACGCGAGCGACGTCCTTTACACGGACGATTCCGCCATCCGGCGCTGCGCGCACCACGATCTGCTGAAAGTCCTCAGGCGTAACCAACCGGCCCTGGGCCCGTACGGAGTAGGTGAATTCCTGGCCTGGAGGAGCAGGTTCGCCGCCAATCTGGCCGGCCGGATTCACCGTGTTCTGAGTTTGGATCGCCGTGACAATTTCCGGAACTGTGATGCCGAGCTTCGCCAGTTGGTCCGGCTTCACCCACAGTCGCATCGCGTACCTGCCGGCGCCAAACACCTGGACGCTGCCGATGCCGGGCACGCGGCTCAATTGATCGTAGAGGTTGATGTAGGCATAGTTAGCCAGGAATTTCGAATCATAGATGCCGCTGGGCGAGTAAATGCTGATCAACATCAGCGGCGCGGTGGTCGTCTTCTGTACTGTTACTCCGAAGTTGATTACGTCTGCTGGAAGCTGCGAGGCGGCTTGTGTCTCGCGAATCTGAGTGAGGATCAGATCGGTGTTGGTATCAGTTTTTACGTCGTAGTCGACAATCAGCCGCATATCGCCGGTTGATGAGTTGACCGAATACATGTAGTTCATGTTGTCCACGCCGCTCATCTGCTGCTCGATCGGCGTGGCAACAGCTTGTTCGACAGTTTGTGCGTCAGCGCCGACGAAGGTGGCTTGCACTTGCACTTCCGGCGGCGCGATCGGCGGAAACTGCGACACAGGGAGGCTGGTGATTGTAATCGCACCAACGATCACCATCAGGATGGAGATCACGATCGCAACAATCGGGCGATTGATGAAGAACTTGGACATTGCTAGGCCCCGGCCTTTGCGGATTGGGCAGGGACTACCTTGACGATTGATCCGTCTCGCACCTTTTGCAGGCCTTCCACAACGATTTGTTCCCCAACTTTCAATCCTTGCGACACGATCCACATCTTTCCCACTCGGTCTCCCACCGTCACAGGGCGGATGCTAACCTTGTTGTCGCTTCCTACCACGGCGACCTGGTGACTGCCCTGGAGTTCAATCACGGCTCTTTGCGGAACTAATAAAGCGCCATTTTGTGTCCTCGCGGAGGCGCGAATTCGCCCGTATCCACCAGGGCGAAGCAGGCTATTGGGGTTCGGGAAAACACCAGCAATACGAATAGCGCCAGTAGCAGGATTCACTTCACGATCGGCGAAGAAAATCGATCCAGTCCGGTCATAGACGCTTCCATCGCTGAGCAATAGTTCCAGCGGTATTCGCTTTCGTTCTTCCTCAACACTCCGTGGGGTAGGAAACCTCCGATGGAAGTCCATGAACTCCTGTTCGCTGACCGTGAAGTACGCTTTAATCGGGTTCACTTGCGACACTGAAGTAAGTACTGAGCTTGGTCCAACCAGGTTGCCGATCTGCACTTGGGCGATGCCGGCAATTCCGCTGACCAGAGACGTGACCTTCGTCCACTCCACATTTAGTTGAGCCTGTTCGATGTTCGCTTTTGCGGCCAGCACCAGAGCCTCGGCGCCGAGTTTCGCCTGGATTTCCGTATCAAGTTGACTTTGCGCGATGGCTCTTGCCTGAGCTAACGGTGTGTCTCGCTCGACATCAAGTTTCGCTTTCCCCAGCTGCGCCTCGGCTTGGGCCAACTGCGCTTTCGCCTGATCGAGCGCCGCGATGAACGGACGAGGATCGATCTGAAAAAGGACATCGCCCTTACCGACGACGGACCCTTCCCGGTAGTTCTGCCTGATGAGGTATCCGCTGACGTGCGGCTGAATTTGTGCGTTCACATACCCGTCCAATACTGCCACCCATTCGCTGTAAATGGGCACATCTTGTTGGACGACGGATACAACTTCGACGGTCGCAGGAGCCGGCGGTGGAGCGTTCGCTCGGGTAGTACATCCCGTTAGCATCAGGACACACGTCAGACCTAGCACCGCGATGGTTGCCAGCCGGCCTCTAGCCAACGACGAGCATGAGACGATCAATGCGTCCTCAACGGGGGCCCCAGTCGATGAAGGTTTGTGGTACCTGGCGTCGCTCATAAGACTTTCTCCCTGCGCGCGGGGTGTGAGGAAGAGCGCCTCCTCTCCGCGCACGATTTCACCCCATCCGCGTGTTTTGCATGTTACAGCGCAAACACTGTCTGCGACCAGCACGGGTACGCGTCATGGTTTACGACCTCACAGACAACCGACTGCCAGCAAGTGAGAACTCCGGCATGGGCGTGGCTGCGCAGTAATATGCGATCTGCATTGGTGAGAGTTCGTGAGCGCCGGTGAACGGATTAAACAGTTAGTGACAACACCAGTACGGCCAACTCGCCGTGAACGGTGGCAGGAATAATAATGAATCATAATAATAAGGATCAGGCTGAGTCCAACCATCGGGCGGCGCGGGATTATTCCGAAAAACCTCGAGCCCCTCTTTGAGCCTGGGCCGCGGCAACTGAAGCGCCTAGAAGAAGAAATCCTGTTTAAGATTTCTGCTTGGCGGAGGGATCGTCGGCTGGCTATTCGGGAGGGGCATCCCGTGGGCATTAGTTGTGAAATGGCGATTTTTTCACCAACCACAAACTCTTTCCAAACAGAGGTGACGATCCTCAGGGCATCGGGCGATCGTCTTGTTGCAGATTACTTCGTCGATGCGCGACTCAAATGCTGGAAGAACGGACTCGATGGGTGCAGAGAAAGACAGCAGGGATTCCGAGGCGGAAGATCACTTCAGCAAAGTGATGCTAACCACACGTCCGTCGAGGTATACGTTTCCGTCAGTTCCACGTTCAAACACCAACGTTGTCGGACCCTCTGTTTCCGAAAGTTCGTAAGCCTCCACCCAATATGCAAAGTAAAAGCCCACCTCCGGCCCGAATCCTTCCTCGCTATTAGAGAGTACGCGAGTTACTACGGCCTGCCGATCTTGCGAAGGGTTGTCGGACAATAGGTTGAACTTGAAACGTTGCCCTACCTTAATTTCAGATTGCATGTGAACTCACTGTCAGCAACAACCCGAGTGGTATGACCCACCTTTGCACCCACGGCACTTTACGCCCAATCGTGTCCACACTTCAAACATACCTGTTGAACTCATATGATTACACCAACTACTCAGAAAAACGAGTGTCGGGCCAAAGTTGTTGGTGGAATGGCGATATTTCACAGTTACGCCGCGTTCCCATTCAAGGTGTACCATTGGTGTCGCGATCGGCAGCTGCTGTATGAAGCCTCGTCATCTGCTCACCCTAATTGCCTCCGAGACTTTTGCGGTATCGTTGCCTGCCCAGAAACCGCTTCCTGCTTCTACCCAAGAACGCCTCGCAACCTCGGATCTGCTCAATACTCCTACGCAAAAGGACATCGCAGATATCTCATCGAAAACAAAGTCCGGAGATGAGAAAGCGCAGTATTGGCTAGCGCTCATCAACAGCCAAGGTCGACTGTTTCCCAAAAACCAGGACGCCGCCCGGGAGTGGATGTTGAGACCTGCTCAACAGGGATGCGCTGCTGCCCAAGAAGGAATGAGCGGCATTTACTTGAGTGGGGAGGGCATTCGCCCCCGCGACAATAGTGAAACTCAGCGCTGGTCCGGCTTGGCCGCAACGCAAAGTTCTGCCGAGGCTCAGTTCTCCTCTGGTGGGAGACTTGTCGGATGAGCATGTCAGAGGCTTATGGAGATCGCTGATCGTTGTCCGATTCATCGCACGGTTTGCAAAGCGCAGATTTCGAAGATATTGATAATGGGGTTGCTTCAACGACGCGGAAGGGCCAAGTGACATGAAACCAACGCTTTATTTCGCGATTGTGCTGTCCCTGCTGTCGTTGTCGGACAGCACGAGGCCAGCTGCGAGTGAACAGGTCTTTGTCTTGGATAAGTTTCTTGGGGAAACTGTAGGGCTGGATGCTGAGCAGATCGATTCGATTCACCGCGGGCGAGCCGTGGCCATCGTGCTCGATTCGCCTACGCCGGACGAGGTTTTCGTGTTTGGCACGATTCATATTGACGCCACCCCGGAAACTTATCTGCGGTTTGCGAACGACTTCGATGCGTTGCGCAAGCTCCCAAGCTATCTCGCGGTTCAACAGTTCAGCAATCCACCCCGGCTTTCTGACCTGAGCGGGTTCACAATCGACGCCGACGATCTCAAACAATTGAAGAACTGCAAGCCGGGTGATTGCGAGGTTCAGTTGCCGTCGGAAGCGATAGATCAATTTCAGAAATCAATAAATTGGACTGCTGCTGACACGGCAAACCAAGCCAATCGACTGGCGCAACAGATGGCACTCCAGGCCCTGCTGGCGTATCAAAAAGGAGGAAATGCAGCACTCGGAGTGTATCGCGACAAGGACCATCCCACCGGAGTTGCTGACACTTTTGAGGCTTTACTACGCCGGTTGAACTCCCTTCCAGTGTATCTTCCAGACCTCCACCGCGTGCTGCGGGAATATCCCGGCGTGGATCTGGAAAACGCGCACACTGAGTTCTATTGGGAGAAAGTAAACTTTGGACTAAAGCCTACGTTTCGGATGGTGCATCAAATCATCTATCGCGGGGGAAACCCAGCGAATCCAGTCCACGCGGTAGCGCTGAAACAGCTTTATGCCAGTCACTATTTTCACAGTGCACTTGATTTGACGGTCTGCACGCGAGATGCGGCGCGCCCGAATGAACACGGTTTTTATCTGATCACTGTGAAAGCGTCGCAACAGGCAGGACTTACGGGGCTGAAAGGCGGAATGTTGCGTAAAGTTGCCGTCGGCAAAACTCGTTCGTCGCTCGAGCACACCCTCACGGCGATCAAGCAGAGAGTAGAAGCCGCTCCTCGATAACGGTATCCGCGTCTCAAGTCATCGAGGTCTTATATGGACCAACGAAAGCAGCAAATCTTACTTTTTCTTCTGCTGGGATGCCTTCTTCTGGTCCTATTGCGCATCGCCTGGCCTTTTGCCTCTTCCTTGATGCTGGCGACGCTGTTGGCTACCGTGCTGCACCCTGTGAATAGCAAGCTCAGCCGCCGGTTGCGCCGGCCGGCGTTGGCTAGTTTTCTGACGACCCTCGGGGCTGTGATCATATTGGAAGTGGTCCTGGGCTTCGTTGGCTACCGGGTGGTCAAAGACGCAGCGAAGATTCACCATGCTCTGAATCAGCGTTCAATCGAAGAAGGTGGATGGTCCGCAATGATCGCACATTCAACAGACCAGATTGCCGACGCGCTCGCAACGCGCTTGCCCGTTTCGAAAGAAACGATCCGAACAGAACTTGACACGGGCATGAGGTCCGGCGTCCACTACTTGGCTGGCAGGACGCAAGCGGTAATAAAGAACATCGTGTCGATCTTGGTCATCGCTGTGCTGGCCAATATATTGCTCTACTACCTGCTCCGCCATGGCGAAAGCTGGCTGGCTCGAGGCGCTGCTCTCCTTCCCCTCAGTCCACACATCACCGCCACCCTGCTTCGAGTGACCCATCGCTCAATTGTTGCGAACCTAAACGGCGTGCTGGCAGTGGCGCTCGCCCAAGGATTGTTTCTCGGCCTGGGATTCTGGTTTCTGGGCATTGGCTCTCCAATGCTCTGGGGGCTGTTCGGCGCGATCGCTTCTGTGATTCCCTTCGTGGGCGCCACACTCATCTGGGTGCCATTTGTGATCGGCCTCATTCTTATCGGCGCTTACTGGAAGGCGCTGATGCTTGGACTTTGGGGAGGACTCGTGGTGGGTTCACTGGATAACATTCTTCGGCCCTTGATCGTCGGTACGCAGGAAAAAGAGCATCCGATATTGCTCGGCTTCGCGATGCTGGGCGGCACTTATGCATTTGGCCCGCTGGGACTCATTCTTGGTCCACTAGCGGTTTCTTTAACCGGAGGTGTAGTGCAAGAGCTTCACAGCCTAGGCACAATTGCTCAACCAATTCCCCTGAGACTCGACCAGTGAAACGGTTGAGCAATCGAATAAGCTAGACATCAGAGTTACAACAGCCATCTAATACGGAATCTTGTGACGTCAGCGCAACTAGCTGGCACCACACTGCAGAATGTCCGGATCTCTGTGCTCATCCTTTCCCCTATGGCGTCCAATGTCTGCGCCGCGTGACTAAAGCGGGTAACGCTCCGTTCGATGAATAGCGACGAACCGTTTGCAAAGGGTGATCGAACGTGCATCGATCGACCTCTGAAAATGTTGCAGTCATTGAACTTGAAGTGCTAGAAAATAACAGCCAAGGCCACTTGTACATTGCCCGTTCTAGCCGTTCCAGTGTCCACTCTCGCTTTATCTCTCAAGAGCGACTGCGGAACTTCCGCGGGTTTTTGCAAATGGACGCAGCCGTGGCAAGCATCATCATTGCCATGGATTGCGAAGATTTTCGAACCGTGTAAAGCATCGGTCGGCACTGATTGGCTGCTCAAGTGCTCTGGTGGTACCTGAGTATCCTCGAATGCGCCCGTTAACTCTCTGATTTTACGATTCTCAGTAGAGTGTCAAGGTAGCCCCCGCCATTCGCTACTGGCGTGACCTCCTTTATTTCGGTCCGTCCACCCTCGAGTCAAGCCTTCATCCAAAATATCTTGTTGGGCTTTGTTTCACTTGGCATAGTAGCGTTCGGTGACCGTCAGTGACGTGTGGCCGAGTGCCTTGCTTGCCTTCCTTTTGTGCACGCCGGCCTTGAGCAGTTTCCTTCCCAACCAATCCGGAATGATGTTGTTGATGTGGACGCCGGTCTTGCGCCGCGTGGAGGTCAATGAGTGTAATCTCGTGTTGCCGAAATTGTCGTCCGAGGGCTTCAGCGATCCTGATTCCCCGGCAGGTTCAACCGGAGTCCTCTCTATTGACCTTGCCCGAGTGCACGCCTACTATTTCCTCGCAAGTGGGTACACCCTTCGAACCCTTGGGACAGACAATTTCCCGCTACGTCATTTTGACTAAGGTAGGGGGAGGAGGGATGGGTGTCGTCTATGAAGCCAAGGATCTTAGGCTTGGGCGACATGTCGCATTGAAATTCCTCCCGGAAGAATTGGCCACGGATCCGCTTTCGCTGGAACGGTTTCAACGCGAAGCGCGATCGGCTTCGGCGCTGAATCACCCGAATATCTGCACCATTTACGAAATCGACGAGATAGACGGGCGACCTTTCATCGCGATGGAACTCCTCGAAGGCCATACCCTCAAGCACTTGATCAAAATGAGGAGTCTGGAAATCGACGAAGTCTTGGACTTCGGCATTCAAATCTCCGACGCACTCGATGCCGCCCACGGCAAAGGAATCATTCACCGTGACATCAAGCCGGCGAATATCTTCGTCACGGGTCGGGGCCTCGCCAAGATCCTGGATTTTGGTCTAGCGAAGATATACATAAAGCGAAACGCAGCTTTGAACAGATCTACCGTTAATCTAGACCAGGAATCTCAGGAGTCTCTCACGCATCCGGGTACCACCTTGGGCACCATTGCCTACATGTCTCCGGAGCAGATCGGGGGCATGGGTCTCGATCCTCGAACAGACTTGTTTTCCTTCGGCACAGTTCTCTATGAGATGTGCACTGGGAAGCTGCCTTTCAAAGGCGAGACACCAGCATTGACCTTCAAATCGATCCTGGACGAAACCCCGACTCGACCAGTTCATTTGAATTCCGATCTGCCGCTGGAAATGGAATCGATCCTCTCGAAAGCGCTCGAAAAGGATCGCAAAGTGCGTTATCAAAGCGCATCGGATCTGCGGACAGATCTGTCGCGGTTGAAGCGCAATCTAGAATCGAACCGCTCAAGCGCAGCCATTGGAACGCCAGCACGCCACGTGTCCTGGTGGCGTAGCAAGACCGCTCTAGTAGTAAGTGGACTACTTGCCTTTACACTTTATGCGTTGACTGCGTGGTTCGACCTCCCGGGGCCTCGACGTGGTGCCATTGAATCGCTGGCGGTTCTCCCTTTCGTTAATTCCAGCGCTGACGCCAACACGGAATATTTGAGTGAGGGGATCACTGAGAGCCTAATAAACAACCTTTCGGAGCTCCGCGGGTTGCGCGTTATGGCGCGCAGCACGGTGTTTCGCTATAAGAGCAAGGAGCAGGATCCTCAAAAGGTAGGACAAGATCTGAACGTGCGCGCCGTTCTCCTGGGTCGCCTGCTGCAGCGGGGAGACACGTTGATCATCCAAACCGAACTTGTTGACACCAAAAAAGGTTCACAACTCTGGGGCGCCCAGTACAAACATAAACTGGCGGATGTACTCGGCCTTCAGGAAGAGATCTCGCGCGATATCTCTCAAAATTTGCGGTTGCGACTGAGTGGCGAAGAGAAGAAAAGACTGACAAAGCGTTACACGGGGGACAGCGAATCCTATCAGCTTTACCTCAAAGGCCGATATTACTCTAACAAGGCCAACATCGAAGGCCTGAAGAAGAGTGTCGAGTACTTTCAGCAAGCGATTGAAAAGGATCCAGGCAACGCCTTGGCTTATGCTGGTTTGGCGAATAGTTATGGAACATTGGGCATCTTCGCAAATCTTCAGTCGAAGGATGCCTTCCCTAAAGCCAAGGCCGCAGCACTCAAGGCCTTGGAGATCGACAGTTCCCTCGCCGAAGCTCGTGCCGCCCTGGGCATCACGAAGTACGTCTACGATTGGGATTGGTCCGGTGCCGACACCGAGCTTAGACGAGCGGTCGACCTCAACCCGAGCAGCGTGGACGCTCGCCGAACGTACGCGCAGTACTTGACCGTCCGGGGCCGCCTTGACGAGGGCCTTGCCGAAGACAAACGCACGCTGGAACTGGACCCCCTTTCACCGCAAGTGACGGGGACGATGGGTTACCACTATTTGGCGGCGCGCCAATATGACGATTCGATCACTCTATATAAGAAAGCGATGGAACTCGACCCTGGCCTTGATTGGGTGCATGCTCAGCTGAGTTGGGCGTATGGAGCCAAGGGCGACTACGCGCAGGCCATCGAGGAAAATAAGAAGGCGGGCACGCAGGTTGACCCAATATCCCCCGAGAACCAACTCAATGCCGCTGCATTGGGGTGGATATATGCTTTGGCGGGGCGTCGCACCGACGCGCTGAAAGTGATCGGGCAATTCAAAGAGCTCGAGAAGCGCGCCGATGTCGATTATTACAATGTCGCGGTGGTCTACGCGGGCCTGGGCGAGAAGGATGAGACTTTCGAGGCCCTGGAGCGTGCCTATGCGCAGCGTTCGGGCAGTCTGGCCTTTGTCAACGCCGATCCTTTTTTTAAAGACCTCCGCTCTGACCCGCGATACAAAGAACTTCTCCGTCGCATTGGTTTGTCATAGCAGCAACTGAGTATGCGAATTAAGGCGAGGTCAATCACTGGAGAACGTTCCTGCATTAGCAATGGCAGGAGTTTGTCAGATGCCAACAATTGAGCGGGAATTTTCCAACACCAGAATCTTTGCAGACGGAGAAAACAGCTCATTTGAGAACGGCCAAGAAAATGCTCAAGCTCGAAGTGGCTGCGGCTATGCCTTTGAGTCAACCGTAAGCGCGACAGATGCTTTCGAGGAGCAACCGAACACAAATGGACGGGAAGGTGGCCGCGTCGAGCAGGTCACCAACGCCGCGTACGTACGCGGCGATCTCACGCCGCCTAGCACAAAGGTTTCGGGCCTGGTCGTGCGATCAAGAGGATCACTGTTAGCGCGGAAATCGTCGACACTGTAAATCGGGATCTCGAGATCAGCGAGATCTATCACGA